>Ga0207655_1000219_pt1 | contig 98533 bp, 95 predicted proteins | sample KBSM44metaG_FD_184398 | JGI IMG/M metagenome (GOLD analysis project Ga0207655, IMG submission 184398) | Miscanthus rhizosphere microbial communities from Kellogg Biological Station, Michigan, USA - KBS M4-4 metaG (SPAdes) (version 2) | ecosystem: Host-associated > Plants > Roots > Rhizosphere >... | reverse complement strand
TTAACTCTTTTTTATTTAAAAAATAGAGAATTATCAGTTTATTTTTTTACTTATTTAAAACCCTAAAAATTTCTTCTAAAGTCTCTCCAATCGCAAGTATTTCACTATCCTGATGAGGTAAACCATCAATCTCCAACCCAATTGGTAGTTGCGATTTCGCCCCCTTTCCAATGGGTAAACTCAGTCCAGGTAATCCGATATTACTGCCGGGGTCTGTATTTCGAATCAGTGTTTGGAAAATTTCAATTGAACTGACTTGCTCGTTTGCTAGCGGTGCAACGACGGCTGATGTCGGGAATAATAAAGCATGTAAGTTATGCTCTTTAAATGTGTTTTGATAAAGTTCCAGCAATTGAGGCCGAGCTTCACTGATAGCTTTTTCATAGACAGATAAGACAGGAACAAGTTGACCAGTCTGATCTTGAATTAATTGGGGAAGAATATTCTGTTTAAAAAGTGCCTGTACATCTGGACTTGAGATCTGATCAATCACCGACTCTAAGGTCAGGTCTATATCATGATCTTTCAAATATTGAATAAGGTCATATTTACCTTCATGGACGACCACTGGAAATGAAATAGCGTGATTAAGTGGTTCTAAATTCGTCATATCGACAGTAACAATTTCGACTCCCGCATCTTTTAAAAGACCAAGTGCAATATGAGCTTGTTGATGAACATCTTCATCTAAATGATTCCAAAAATATGGATTGATACCGAGTCTAATTTGATGAGGTTGTAATGGTTTTTTTCTTGGCTCTTGAGTAATCAGCTGATCAATTAAGATAATGTCAGGTACTGTATGTGCAATAGGACCAGCAGTATCCCGCGTATGTGAAATTGGGGTAATACACTCTTGTGAATATCTTCCTACCGTTGGACGAAAGCCGACACAACCATTTAATGCACTTGGTAGTCTAATCGAGGCTCCCGTATCTGTACCAATCGCAATCGGAACCATTCCCGCTGCAACAGCCACAGCACTACCTGAAGAAGACCCGCCAGCAATGTGTAATGGATTTACGGCATTTCGTGTACCGACAACACCTTCAATATGCATGGCAGTATTATAGCCTGTTACCCCAAAGGCCAATTCGTGCATATTGGTTTTACCCACAATGATTGCGCCGTGGTCAATGAGCTTTTGAATAATCGGTGCAGAGCTTTGAGGCTTAAAGTGGGCTAAAGCTGGTGTGCCTGCACTGTTAGGGAAACCTTCAACATGAATATTATCTTTAACCGCAATTAAAATGCCCATTAAAGCCGGACATGGTTTTCCACTCAGTAGATATTTATCCCAATATTGAGCTTGTTGAATTGCTGAAGCTTTATCTGTGCTAATAAATGCATTTAAAGACTCTTGTTTTTCAATTGTTTCGAAGTAATGATGCACGAGTTCTTCGCAAGATACTTTTCTGTCATGGATCAATTGAGTGATTACATCTACTGAAGCATTGGCTAAATCGAGTGTTTCAATCCAATTATTTTTTTCAACTGCATTTGACATGATGACTTAAAATCCATTTAAGTTGTGATCTTAAGAACTTAGTACAAATTGCTCATTCATTCGTATCCTCAAAATTGAGGATTGCTTTTTTAATGTTGAATGAGTAAAGCCATTTCAGTGCGATTATTACAGCCTATTTTTCTCATAGAGTTATTCAGATGAGTTCTTAATGTGGTAAAGCTTATATCAAGTAAATTTGCCACATGTTTATCACTTAAACCTTTAGAGACCAAACGAACCACTTCTTGTTCACGTGGAGTCAGGCCGTATTGTGTTGATAAATCTGCTGGTAAAGCTTGGGTAAAATAAGGTTCAAGTAGATTTAATATTCTTTTTTCACGCTCACCAAACATGTCGGCGTCTTGGGCACGCCAAATGCGCAAATCACCAATATCCATACCATTTCGGACAAAATAAATATTTATGCCGTGATACAAACCATAGCCTCTCAAAAACTCATTGTAATAGCTGGTTTTTTTAAGGTCTGCAAGAGGCATGACTTCATTGACGAAGGTCGGTTTCTGGAGTTTATGAAGTTGTGCAGTAATTGGATCAGCAAATTGCCAAATGTGATCATAGTCCTCCATCGCTTTAGGATCGATGTTCCATATCACACCTTCTCTCGATAAGTTATGTGTTGAATCCCAAATATAAGACGCGGCAAAATCAGCCCGCAACAAGATGGCAATATCTGCAATGATATTTTCACGTAAAGTACATTGCCCTTTTCCTGAGCCAAGTTTCCATAATATTTCAGAAAACAAGGTGAACTCAGATGGGCTTAAATCCTTTTCCAAAAGTGCAGTCATAGTCTGCCTATTTAACGAAATCCATCGAATTTTAAGAAGATCGGCTAAGCGCTTCCTTTGAGCTTAATGCCAATCCCATCCTTTTCTATAACATATCCATTTTTTTATTTGGTAGGTAAATATTAGTTATATTTTCTCTATAAAGAAAAAATATTTTTGAATATCCATATCTATTTGATTAGTTTTAGGTTTATTGGTTTTTTCTTTATTATTCTGCAAAACAGTTAAATCTAATAATCATTTTACTGACATAAACGGAAACATCTATTTTGAAGCTTTCTATGAAAGTTTCTTTTTTTAGATGTTGTAATTTTCATGTAAATAATCCTATTGACATTACAATTATTGGAGTTATTTTTGTACTAATCTTTTATAAGGTTTACAAAATCATAAAATTATTAATCAACTATTTATTTATAGGAAAATCATTATGAATGGTCTTGGCTTGACTGATGAACAACTTCAAGCAAAATTAAAGTGGTGGGAAAAAACTGTTGAATATTTTTTTATTCAAAAATATGTAAGTGAATCAATCATCGCTCCTCTGGATGGCAATGAAGAGTTAGCGGGTGATGCTCTTCTTTCTAATAATCAAAAATGGGTAATTATTGAATTCAAAGACAGGGCATCCTCTCTAAATTCAGAAATGAAAAAATTCAAATCTTATGAGCGTGCTAAACAAGAACTTCAAGATCATGATCATCATCATTGCCTAATATATGGAAAAATTAAAAATGGTAAATTTGACCTTGGTGCACAGACATACTTTTCGAGAAAAGGGATTGGAACTTTAGAAAACTTTTTAAAGTCAGGTCTACGCAAAGATGAATTTATTCAATATTTACAAAAACTGGTAAGTTATAAGGCTGAAGTCGGGTCTACAGGTAGTGTAGGTAGCTATTCATTCGTTGCAGGAATAAGTAAAAATAATAAGATTACCTCATGTATGAGTTTATATGAATTTGGCTTAGAGAATGATTTAAAACTAGAGGCAACGCCTAAACAAGAAAAAGAACGTGAACATGAATTATCTAGAGGTTTTGATATGGAGATGTAAATTAAGTTTTACCTGAAGATTATGCACCATTTTTATTGGTGCATATTTTCTACATTAGAAATTCTGTTAGCCAATCTAGCCATAGAAAAATTGTTTTTGGCTTAGATTACGCTCACAGATTTCAATGTAACGTGACCTTGCATAATATTAAGAACTCGCACTAGAACCTTTTCTCCGTCATTTCCACGCTTTGCTAAGTAAGTTTTAAGTGCGTTTAAGGTTGCTGAGCCATAAATACAATATATTCAACTTAAATATAAATAAGCATTAAACAAAAAATGCCCATCTTTGGATGAGCTTTTAAATATCTTACGCGATCTTCATTTACACATTCGACCAATGTAACGCAAAAATAGCATTTAGCCTGTATAGGGTCAAGATTTCATTTATATATAAAAATATAAATTTCTCTGAAAATTAAAAATCGTTCTTTATCCATTGATCCATTTTTTCTAATAATTCGATCATATTCAACTTGAATAGACCTTCTGAAAAATCAACTGGTTCATCACCTAATTTCCATCCCGATTTCTGTATCTTTTCAACATAATCTGGATAGAACTTACCAATTTGTGAAATATTCCTAGTCATTGAATCCCACAATGCACCATGCTCTGCTGAAATTTCATTAGCCGCAATACTTAAGATCTTGAACATCTCATATGACTCATTACAGAGTTCATAAAAGGCCTTTTCTGGTAAAGTATTATAAATTTTTCCACTATTAATGCTTTGAGTTAGTTCCTGGATATCAGCAATATCAGAATAATCTAAAGGATTACAATAAATATAATGCTTATCCCATCCAAAGGGATTTCCACTTTTAGCTTCTAGAATTAGCTTTAACGCCCTATTCAGTCTACTTAGTTTTCTTTTTCGATCGCGTTTTTCAGGTAAATAAACATTAAATACCCAAAATACTGTACTCACAAGAATTCCAATACATAAGTCTCTAACCAAGCTACTGCCAGTATCCCATTTATAAAAAGATGACTCGAACCACGTTCCCTTCAAATACGGCCAGATAGGATCATCATTGGCTTTAAAATAAAATAATAAGGCAAGGCAGCATAATATAAAAATAAGGATTAGTTGTTTATCAATTTTCTCTTTCATTAAAAGCCTTTTATGTTATATGTTAAAGTACAGACAATATCTTATCTATAAATATAATATTTCATCTCAAGTATTTAAAAATAAATTTTTACAACTATCGACGCGCTTAACATTTAGACAACTATTTATGCCTAATATCATTCATCATATATTCCGGTTAAGCTTGCTAAACTGATAGTCGTCGAAGTCAAGAATAAATAATTATGGTAGATATCGTCGATAGCGCAACGCGTAGCCGTATGATGTCAAATATTAAAGGACGGAATACAAAACCAGAATTGCTCATCCGTAGCCTTCTTCATGCGCAGGGCTTCCGCTTCCGTATTCACCGCAAAGACCTGCCTGGTAAACCTGATATCGTATTACCAAAATACAAGACTATCATTTTTATTCATGGCTGTTTCTGGCATGGCCATCAAAACTGCCGGTTGTTCAAATTACCGGCTAGTCGTATCGAATTCTGGGAAGCAAAAATTTCCAAGAATCAGGAAAATGATCTGAAAGCCAAAGAGCTTCTTTTAGATAGTGGCTGGAGAATATGTACCATATGGGAGTGCGCAGTCCGTCGTTCTAAAAAAGATCCGGTAGCACTTATGGATATTCTTACAACATGGTTATTAGGCTCAGAGTTATTGCTTGAGATAGATGAGCCGATGATTAACAAAAAAAGGGAGATAACTCTCCCTTCTTCCCGTGAAACCGGACTTTCTTCTACAGATAGCAACTAACTAGAATAATTTCAGCTGTTTCTCTGCAACAATCTTTTCAGCCTTATCAAGACAGCTCACCATTTGTCCTGCTACTGCTTCAATAACCTTTACACATACAGAGTTACCGAACTGCTTATAGATCTGGCCATGTGAAACAGCATCAACTATATAGTTCTCAGGGAAGCCCTGTAAGCGTGCACATTCGCGTGGAGTCAGTTTACGTGGATTCTTGCCATGCTCGGCCTGTGAAATCAGAATCTCCGAGCCATCCTTGTAATAACGGGCGCTTAAGGTATTGGAATATGGACTATCACCGGTATAAAGCGTATAGCCAAATCCATTACCTTTGATTCCGTGTTCTTCCTTACGTCGCTGGTGACCTTCCCATAGACGGTCGGAAATCGTATAGACATCTTCACTCTTTTTGAATTTAGATACGTCTTCAAGAATATCGCCGAGTCGTGTCTGGGTTTTAGGAGGCACTGGCCAGCTGAAGAGTTCATCAAAGTTACACTCTTCACCAAAGTAATTCTTATCGAAACCTACAAGGAAAATACGCTCACGGTTCTGTGGTACACCAAAATCTGCAGCGCGTAGTACCTTCACATCAACCCAGTAATTCAGTTTTTCCGAAAGCGCCTTTTTGGTTTCATCCGAAAGCTCAACTTCAAGATCAAGCTCCTCATCAAACTCGCCACGCAGGATTTCAAGAATGGTTTTGAGCGTACGGCCTTTGTCATGCCCCTGCAGCTGCTTTACGTTTTCGAGCAAAAATGCTTTTGGACGTTTCTCGAAGAGAATTCGCTGGATCTCGAAGAACATGGTACCGCGGGTATCCTGAAAGCCTTGACGCTTACCAGCCTGTGAAAAGGCCTGACATGGGAAACCACCGAGAAGAATGTCATGATCAGGAATATCAGCTGCCTTGATCTGTGTGATGTCACCTGAAGGTAGTTCACCAAAATTCGCAGCATAGGTCTTCTGTGCAAACTTGTCCCATTCGGAACTGAATACACACTTCCCTTTTAATTGCTGGAAAGGTAAACGGATTCCACCAATACCGGCAAAAAGGTCAATAAACGTGAATTTATGCTTCTGGTCAGAACGTTCCCTGTATGGAGCTTTATCTGGCAACGCAATAATCTGTTCCCATTTTGCTTTTGTAGGAACATGCTCGCCACTTTCCCAGCCTCTGACTGTTCTTTCACCATTTTCTTTCATATCAAGCAGCAAAGCGAACTCTTTAAGGGATAACCCCATGTTATTTCTTTTTTGTCTGATATAAGATGAATCAAGATCAACGTACTTCACAATAACTTATCCGCTTTTTGACCCGGTTATTAAACCATGATAGTCATTAAAGCGCAATCATGATTAACAGGATTTATAATGATCCATACAATAGATGACCTTATTAACCAAATATCTACTTATAAAAGTGAAATGTCCCTTACCCGAGTTCCAGGATGGCCATCACTAAGATTTTCAAACACGGGACGACGTGGATTAAAAGAGTTTGAAATTTCCCTATTTTCTTTAGAAAAAACATTTATAGATATAAGAAATCATTTCCCAGTATTTGAAAGTATCTCGAATTACGATGAAACTCCTTGGCGAAATGCTTTTGCCGAATTTCTGACTGATCCAGTTGTTAATGCTCTTTCAACTGTACAGACATTGCCCTTATATTCAGTAATACATAAGGTTTTATGTGCTGTTAATGATCTTGAATATATTGAAAAACAAATGCCTCTTACCGAAGCAAATCTTGATAATACAATAGGATTTCTAAACCGACAGGTACATCATTATACAGCTAACTTTATCCCGCCTGAAATCACCGCAAATAGTAAGACCCCGCATACAACAGGTGGCGAAAATGTTATCTATTATGGTGCTCCGGGAACTGGGAAAAGTCATTCGATTGATGAGCAAACTGATGACGACAATTCTGTTCGTACAGTGTTTCATCCGGAAACTCAATACAGTGATTTCGTAGGGTGTCTGAAACCCTCTATGAATGATGATGGTATTGAATATAGTTTCAAACACGGACCATTCATTGAAGCCTTAGTCAAGGCATTAAAGGATCCTGAACATCATTATTATCTCATCATAGAAGAAATAAACCGTGCACCTGCAGCTGCAGTTTTTGGTGAGTTGTTTCAATTACTAGACAGAGAAAAAAATGGTGGAAGTAGATACCGTATTAATATTAATGATAAAGATCTCCTTAAATTACTAAAGGAAATTCTTCCGGGTTATTTCTCAGATAATAAACTTTATATTCCCAAGAATCTTAGTCTATACGCGACCATGAACAGTAGTGATCAGGCTGTTATGCCTCTGGATACGGCATTTAAACGTCGCTGGAAATTTGAATATAAGCCACTTGATTTTTCCACGTCTCCTTCAGGTAATTTTGAGATCAATACCGAAGATGGAATGCAAACCATTAGCTGGTCCATATTTGCAAAGGCTGTAAATTCGATTCTCTCTACTGATTCAATTCCCGAAGACCGACATCTTGGCCCATGGTTTGTAAGTACAGAAGAAATAGCTACTCCGGCAGATGCAAAGAAAGCTTTAACAGGAAAAATCCTGATGTATCTCTGGGACGATGTTTTACGCCATAGTGAGCGTTCTGTCCTCTTCCATCAGGATGTTAAAACGTTCGGTTCTTTAGTAAAGAAATTTAATGCCAGTGAAATTATTTTCTCGGAAAACTTTGAAAAAAGACTAAAAGAAGAAACTGGTAAGTAAAAGTTTAGAGCGAATGATCGGGAAAAACCAGTTTGAAGAATAATCATTATCTGCTAGATAGAAACCCTGTGAATGAACTGCCCAATCCAGTTGCAGACTTTATTCAGGGTCAAGGCTTATTGAGTTCAATTAATGGCTTGAGAGTTTCATTCTGTGGCCTTGTCTCTTATCAGGGAGAGAATTACTTCTTCTTTCCTCGGCAGTCAGATATAGAAAAAATTAAACTTGCTCCTGAACAATATACAGCTCTTCTGATGCAGGCACTTTTTAAATTTGCCCAATATTCAAAAACACAGGTCACCAGCCCTGAAGATGGAGCTGACGAAACCGGTTTTGAAAAACTCGAGATGTTCAAATACCTGATTAACGATTTCCAGCATCATGGTATTTTCAAGAACAAAGAAGTTCTTCTACGGAAGAATTCCGGAAAAACAGACTGGAAAAAAACCATTAACCGGTCGGTTTCTTTCCCTGACAGTTCTGGGCGCCCTGTTTATTTGGATGTGTACGGGAAACAGAGAACTTCTACCAATTCAGAAATTACACGTATTCATGCAGGAATCCTTAAACAGGTATATAAAAACTACGGATTTATTTTCACAGGCAAGAACAAAGTCCCATACTCATTAAAACAGTATGGTGAAACGTCCCTGTCTACTGATGCCCAGATCTCGGTTTTAAAGAATGAAATAAGAAATCACTTTGCCGATCGCCAGACCCTTCTTCTAAAAACGCTTATTGAATATCTTGAAGCCTATAAAGGTAACCAGCAGAAGAACCAGATTATTGGCGTTACACGCTTTCATGTTGCTTGGGAACACATGCTTTCCAAATGCCTTGATAATGTCATTGATATTAATAGCCGGTTACCTAAACCAGTATTTATAAAGCCGGATGGAACAGCGATACCGGCGAAAAAATCAGGTATGCGAACTGATATCGTAATTGAAGATAAGGCAGCTAATAAACTGACTATTCTGGATGCCAAATATTATGAAGCAACTAGTGTAGAGAATGCTCCTGGCTGGGCAGATCTCGTCAAACAGTTCTTCTATGAAAAAGCAATTTCAATAATGCCGGAATTTACAAATTATAAATTTGAAAATGCTCTGATCTTTCCAGGGCAAAAAAACGCATTTGATAAGATTCATATGCAAAATCAAAAAACTGGTAATTATCTGGATACAGACTTCCCTATCATCAAGTGTATTTATCTTGATCCAATGATGATTCTTAAAAGTTATCATCAAAGAAGAAAAATAAAATCTTTAGTTTTATAAATGAATGAGAAATCTTTTCTTGAATTCAAGTTCACTTATCTTTTTCAAGTTGTTCCAACTTTTGATCTATTTCTAATATCTCTTCCTGGTATTCCTCAGAAATTCTTTTCAACTCATCAATTCTTTTTGCCAAACTTTCTGCATAAGCTTGATATGCATCTAATTGATTTTTATTACGTGTAACTTCAATCTTTTTACTTCTTAGTTTATCGGCTTCCGTTCTTCCACTGCCATACTCATAATTAAATTCACGACTTTTCAAAAATTCAATTACTTCATTATACTCTCCCCAAGTATTTACAAATTGTATTCTACTAGCATGGTCACCTAACTTCTCTTGAATCTGACCTTTTTCATTTTCAGGACAACAAATAATTTCAATCTCCTCATACGAAAATTCAAACCCTTTATCATCTTTATTATAATATCTCCACTCTCTTTCCCAAGTAAATCCTTGCCTATATTCATCTTGAAACACCGGAGTGATCAATGGCATTAGTTTATCCAAAAGCTTTTTTAGTTTTATATTTTCACTACTATATTCTTCAAGAGAGTCTGGTAAGGTTTCTTCTAAATTTTTTAATGCTCTAATCGTAATATTATCTATATATAGAGCTGGTCTTACCTTCTCATACAATGCCAGTTTTTCTTTCGAAAATCCAATACCATAAAAAAGATTTGATTTGAAGCGATTAATAGCAATATATCTAAATGAATCAATAGAATGTAATACTGATTCGGTAAAACATACTATTTTTTTTTCGTACCATTCTGACCTAGATTGAGATGGAACCTCAGCCCTAATTAATCCATGATCATCATACTCACTAGAGCTCAATATTTCTAAAATCTGATCTTTTCCAGTCATATGGATGAGAAAGGGTGACATATCCGGTTTTTCGACTGGAGATAAATTTAAAGATTTTTTAGTAACTTTATAATTGTTCCAGATGTCAGTATTAAAACCATCAAATTCAGGTAGACGATTCACTATTAGTTCCTAAAATTATTTGAGTTATTTATCTTGGTCTTTTACGAATGCATGAAGCATGTGCGGGTCTTAAAATCGCATTACTTTTGTGATAATTGACCCAGCCATTATGCAATTCCTCATCATCAAAATATCGATGTGCGTATTTACCATCTTTTATAATTATATTTTTAAATTGCTCATCTCCACCAAAAAAGCCTTGAAGTAATTGATCAAACTTTGGTTCAAAATGACAAGCTTCTATTGTTTCTTCTATGAATTTATTACATAGACAACATGTTCTGTCGGTATTGTTATCTTTAAAAGCAACTATCTGATCATTGACAGCTTGTACAGCCGCATTTCGTATATTTTCTTTTAGAGAAGATGCACCACCAGGACCAAGCGCTTTACGCCAACTGATATCTATTTCGGTTTTATCTTTTCTAATAATCCATAGCTCTTTATTTGATGCTTTTACTTTTGAACGTCTCACCTGTATTTCAAAATCTGTAGAGTAGTTGGTTTTTTCATCATATTCATGATGGTGTGATAATACCCATATCACAATTTCTTTATCCTTATTATTTTCTATATAATGATTATCTGGTATATCTTTAATAATAGCTTGCATGACTTCTGTCAGTTCTTTTTGGGTTTTATAACCTCTCTCATGCCACCATTTCTCTGTTGCCATATTATTTATCCTTTAAGTTATATTAATTTTTAACATACACTTAGTGAAAGCTAAAGTAAAAACAATCTTAAGAAAAATATTCTGTTAATTATTTACTCTTTCTTTCCTAGAATCCTTTTAGATATGTCATCTGTCAATCTTTCATATTCAATTACTGATGAGGTATCAAATTCAAAATCCGCCAAATGTGCTGCTCGATTTCTCAAAGCTCTCAGTTTAAAAATTAAATAATACTCATCTTTTGTTAGCAATCTTTCTCTAAATAAATGCTCAGTTAGATATTCGACATTTCTTCGTTCATGATCAATATCCATTCTCGATGCAGCAAGAGCCCTTATTGCATTTTCTAATTTAATCCAAGTCTCAAGTACAAACTCACGTGGATGTTCCATTATTTTAGATAGCTTTTCATCATCTAACTTATTGTTATCCAAATTTTCTACTATTTTCTGTAATTCTTGAACTTCATCATTAAAACTCAGCTCCACCTCACCTGCTTTGATAGTTTTTAAAGACCTTATTAAATTCAGAATCTCTGAATGATATCTTATGAAAACAATAGCCAAAATCCCTGGCCAAGCCAATGAGCTTATTACAGATGCTATAAATGTTTTCCAGTCCATATTTACCAACTTCTAAATTTTTATAAAATCATAATATTTAATTATAAATAACAAACCCATACCGACAATGCAACACTGCCAACCCACACTTCACATCACTGCGTGCATCTGACTGCGAACGACCTTCTCTAACCATCTCAGGCCATGACTGCCCACGGAAGTAACGATCAATAATCGCGTCCATTCATTCATCCATAACTTCACTCTGCCCCAGTAAGTCCAATATTAAACGTTGTACTGCACGTGCTTCATTGTCATCAATCTGGCACTGGGCTGAGGCAATTGGCTTGCGAACTCAGGATGTTGTGAGAGTTTTTGAGAGAAGGTATGAATCTATTTGTCACTCAATTGGTATGGTGCGCCCGGCGAGCATCGAATCTGTGACCCTGAATTTCGGAAACCTATCTATTCACGTCTTTAGTATTTATCACATACATTACAACCAGTCTGCAAAGTGGTAATGCATGAGTTCATCACAAATATTCTTTGCAGCAATGTAAAACCCACTCATTGAGTGGGTTTTTTTATTACTAGCCGTTTTGCCTGAGGTGGTCTTGGAACTCTTGGTCGTGTATTTTGTCGTAATTAACAGGATCGTAAACGCATCCAGTTAAAACAAAAATTACAGTAAGTACAGCAACCAATTTTTTCATTGAGACAGCTTTCCTTTTAACGCAAAAGATTTGCTTTAAGTATACTCCTCGATAGCCATTTTGATTGAACATAATTAAGGCAAGTAATTGTTATTTTTAAATTATCGCAATCATTTAGCATATGGTTTGATTTTGTAATAAAATCAAATCAAGGGATAATACAAAACTTAAGCCTCAGTCGCTAAATACCAATTTTTCCAAGAACTGGTTCCTCTAGTTTCAAGAGGCACAGTTGGAATCAATTTCTCTTTTAATAGCTCAGTTTGTTCAAGGGCTTTAGCAAGTCTTGCTTTAACGGAATGAATACATTCACGGTCACCAAATTCACAGCGGTCTAAAGTTGTTCCACCACAAGGGCCGTTGGCTAAACCTTTTGGACACGTTTCAGGGCAAATATATAAAGTATCGCTTAGGCGACACTGACCACAGCTTTCACAACCGACTAAGCTATGTTTACTCAGTACTTCTGTTTTAATTAATACTTTGGCGACTAAAGCATTTTCCCAAAAAGATGCTTTAAAAATAAACCGTCCAACACCTTTGGCAATTTTTGATCCAAACATTGCTTCATGCATAACATGTAGCTGGCGATATTTAATTAATTGTTTAGACGTTGGCTGACGTGAAAAACGCGAAATTTCAGGCGAAAACTCTTTGCCTGTAGTGACTTGCCAAAGTGAATTCCAAAGCTCTTCTAAGGCGTCAAGCTTCAGATGTCTGTATTGCTCAATGTAGCTTTCAAGCAGCATTTGCTCTTCTGGCTTATGGCAAGCAGATAAGTGAATTCCTGAAAATCCTAAATGTTTACATATTAAAATCTGTAAAGCACAGCGTAAATAAACACGGTCTGTATGCCCTGCCAGTTTTTCATCTGCCAAAACTTTTAACATGTGCGGGGTAATCACAATACCTGCCACTTTATGCTTCACCATAAAATTGGCACGACCTAAAGTCAGAGGCATCACACAAGCCACTATTTGCTGCGAATAAGCATGCTTTGTTAAAAATGATTTGGCTTGTTTTAAGGCTTCAATGTCATAGCCCAATTGCGTAATGATAAAGTCAGCACCTGCTTTAATTTTCTTATGTAGTTTTAAGTACTGTGCATCCCGTTCAGCTTCGACATATTTAAATGGGTTAAAAGCAACCCCAATGCGAAACCCGCCGTATTGCTTGGCAGCCATTACGGCGTTTACCGACTCTAGGTATCGACTACGAGGCTGCCCATCTCGCCCATTATGATGCTCTTTAAGTTTATCGCCTGTAAGCAATAACAAGTTTTGAATATTAGATGCTTGGGCTTGCCCTAAAAAATGCTCAAAGTCTTGTATGTCTCGGGCCTTACCCGAAAAGTGTAAGACTTTATCAATTGAGTCAGGGTAACTTTTGCTCGCTTCAAGCGGCGCAATATCATGATCTGAATGTACGCGATCTGCCAATGTCATTGCAGCAGGATATCCTGCAAACTCATGTTTCACAGGATAAATTTCATGCAGTGAAGTGAGATATTCCACCAACACAAAAAACTGGTTTTGCTGGAAGCAGGGAGAAACGTGTGACATAGGCAAAGTGCTTATCAAAACATGACATCAATCATAAGCGCGGCATTATAAATCAAAGTGCATCGAGATGCGCTAGTCAGAAAGCTCAATGTTTTGCTTGTCTTCACCCTCTTTATTTCTTGGTAATTCGAGTGAACGAGGAAATATAAAATCAAAAGAATCGAGTGCATAGCGGTAAAGCTGAGCTGGTCGTTTTCCCACAATTTTACTGTGGTTGGTTTCTTCAACTGCGCCAGCTTCTATCATACGGCGTCTAAACGCTTTTTTATCTAAAGATTGCCCAAGAATAATTTCATAAATGGTTTGTAACTCGGTCAGTGTAAACAACTCAGGCATAAGACTGGCTGGCAATGCGGTATAGCGAGTTTTATTGGTTAAGCGCTCTAATGCCAAAGCCAGCAATTCATTATGATCAAACGCCAATGCTAAATCTTGTGCTTTTGCGACAGATACCCATTCACTGTACTCAACCAACGCTTGTTGTTGATAGGCATTAAAATCGATTAAAGCAAAATACAAAATGGTCACGGCCCAACCACGTGGGTCACGTTTAGCATTACCGACAGAAGCAACTTGTTCCAAATAAGGTGAAGCAATCCCTGTTTTTTCGACTAGCTTACGGTAAGCCGTTGCCATCAAGTCTTGATCATGGGTTAAATCGGCAAAACCGCCGGGTAAAGCCCACTGGTCTTTGGCTGGAAAGTTTGGGCGCTTAATGAGTAATACCTGCAACTGACCATTAAATACCGAGAAAATAGCCATATCGACAGTGAGTAAAGGTGCGTCATAATCTCGGCGATCATAACTGGCAAGGAATTCTTGTTCAGTTTGAATAGTCACGTTCAGCCTCTCAATAAAAATGATGAGCCGATACACATGTAACGGCTCATCTAAACTCAGTTATGCGATGGATAAACGCTCACGAATTTGATCCAAAGTACACTCATATTGAAGTTTACCATTTTCAAAGACAGTTTTTAGTGCTCCGCCTTGTTCTTGTTCGGCTGTTTGCTCATCAAACAAGGTAAAACCATTTTCACTTTCTTCAATGCGTAATAGCCCTTTCGCAGATTTTTTTACGCCTGAGTCAGTAATTGGGTCTTTGAACAGCTCTCGGCCTACACCATTTACCTGCCCCCAAGTCGCTTTTACAGCAAACCCAAAAGTATCGCGAGTTAGATAGTTATAGGTAAAGCTGCCTATACCAAACACCAAGTTGTTTGAAGCAAAACCTTTGGCTTCTAACCCTTCTAAAATTCGCTGTGCACGGTCTAGTGTAATCGAGTCACCATAAATTAAACCGACACGTTCATTCAGTACTTTATAGCCTTGGTCTGTCGTTGTACCACCAAATACTTCCCATAAACATTCAACCGCGCCTTTGTAAGCTGGGCTGCCGACTTCGGCATCTGGGTCACCACAAATAATTTTGACAGGGTCACCAGAGTCAGGACGGAAAACTAATTTAGCCAAACCTAAAGCGTTGGGTTGCCTTGCAAGAATTTCAGGTTTTAAAGCCACTGTAAACTCTGTAATCACTCGCCAAAAATCCCAAGTATCAGACACAATACTGACAACACCAGACGGATAAAGCTCACAGATTAAACGCTTAAATGTTTCTAGCTCACTGTTTTCAGTGCCCATACACATCACACTGTGCTCAGTCGCTGGTACAGAAACCCCAATTACACCTGTGGCATTGTAATATTCTTCGGCGTAGTCAATTGAAGCAACCGAATCTGTTCCAATAAAACTGGTTAAATGACCCACACCTGATTGCGCCGCATCATAAATTCCACTCATACCACGGCTACTAAAATCGTGTCCTTGAACAGGTACAAAATCGAGTGGTGCGCCAGTTTTTACTGCATATTGTGTTAATAAGCGTTTGTATTCGTAGGCAATCGTTGCGGTAGTACAGCTTTTCCAAAGCTCAGCACTTAATACAGTTTCAATATAGTTAGTTAACCAAAAGAAACGCGAGTCGGTATTAATTACAGTGAGCATGGGTACACGCATATTGACGCGGCTCCCTTCTGGTAATGCTTTAATACGTAATGGTAAATAACCCAAGTCATGTAATGCTTCAATATGATGAACCGGTACTGCGCCTTCACCTAATGAACTATCCATACGGCGTTTATAAGCAGCCACTACTTTATCTTTAGGTTGTTGGAAAAAGCCTTCATTCCACGTATCGATTAAAAAGTGTTTGATAAAACCCTGAAGACCAAAGAACACAACTTTATCGTCAAAATCAGGCAGCATTTTTGCGAGTCGAGATGAACGCGGTGTAAAGTTTGCGTACACATACTCTGTACCTACTGGATATTGACGTCTGTGATCAGCTTTATAAAAATCGATAGCGTTTAATGGATTAAGTTTAATAGTCATCTTTATTCTCTTTATTTTGCTGCAAAAGCAATTACTGAAATTTTGTCTGTTGGCTGTTGTGGAAAGCTGTCTGAAGTAAACAGTTGATCTAGCAGCCCATCAAAAACCTCTAATCCTTTACTAAAAATACCGTGGGTCACATATAGAACGACCTTATTGCAATTGAGGCGACGGAGTTCTTTGGCAATACCAATAAAGGTTGCACCGCCATCGCAAATGTCATCGGTAATTACCGCTGTTAGGCCTGATAAATCAGTCGCATGTACATGTGTACCTAAAATTTTGCCAGTCACTGGGTCACGTTTTTTATCACACTGAACAATAGTGATTGGTTGTTTACGCTCAAGATTAAAAGCGTCTGCAACCATTTGTGTACGTGCTTTTGCACCTTTGTCTGGGCAAATCAGTATTGTTTTTTCATCTTTTAATAATGCACTCAGCGCTTCACTCTTTGCGATGATGTCTACTGAACTGACATTTACAACTTCGCTAAAAGAAGTATTAGCAGCAAGTAATGCTGTTGTTACTTCACTATGACAATCCCAAACAGTTACCTTGCCTTGTTTGCCGGCTTTTTTGTCTGCATTGATGTTGAGTAACTTCGTCATAACATCAAGTGAAAATGCTTGGCCTACTGCACAAATGCGGTCCTGACGTGCGTAAGGAAAATACGGAACTTCTAGGTCAACGGTTAAGCCCTGATTCAGCAAGATATTTTCAAGTAGTAAATAATCCATCACATCGTGACTTGAGGTCATTTGGGCGCGGACCAATACGTTGCCAGATAGTGAACCTAAGGTTGCCTCATCAATTTGAACATGACGCTCTCCACCAGAAAACTGCGTAAATTTCACTGGAATTTCATTTCTTGCCGCATCTAAAAGCTGGATAGCCATATCATCCTCTTTTTGTCTGATGACCTTCGATGAATATATAGTGGCATAAAGCCACTATATATTTCAAGTCTAATTTTCAAACTTTTTTCAAAGCCCGCTGAATGACATTTGATGTGAGATTTTTGACACATATTTCGAGATTGTTACAATCTATATCTATTAAGTTTACGCAATAAAAAATCCGACTTAATGTCGGATGTTTGTCTTTTCCTATCAATAGCACATATCCTTTGTTGTTGAGAAATGAATGTACTTAATTACTTTTCACGAATAGCCACACCTTCGACTATTTTCGAAACAATACTTGATATAATTGAATTTTCAGTATTTTTTTTATGAATAATAATAATTTCTCGATAAAGATCTGGTTGTTTTAAATCAATTATATTGATATTTTTTTCTTTCAATTTATTCATTCCAATATCTGGAATTAAAGCTACGCCTAAGTTTTTTTCTACCATTCTAATAATTGCTTCAATTTCATCTACTTCAATAATGTCATTTGTTTTGATTTGATTTCTATTTAAATAGTTTGCTACAACCTTCCCCCCAAATGAGGAATAGTCATAACGTATAAACGGATTATTTTTTAAAATTTCAACAGGGTGTTTTTCGTGAATATCAATTGGGGTAATAAGAAGAATAGGCTCTTTTTTTAAAGTATAGTGACAATAATCATCGGAAACTTCAAAATTAGGCTTAATGATAATCGCTAGATCTATCTCATTTTTTCCAAGCTGATGGAACAAATTAAATGAGACTCCTGGTATGAGTTTAATTTTTGCTTTAGGAAAGTATTTAAATAGTTCTTCAAGTATTTCTGGCAAAATATTGGATTGAATTGAAGCAATTGCCCCTATCCTAATCTCACCAGTGAAATCTGCCATACATTCAGGTTGTTTCATCTTCTCGACAAGATCAAAAACTTGTTCAGCTAACGCAAGTACACGTAAACCCTCACTATTAAATTGAACAGTTTTTCCGTTTCTTTCAAAGAGCTTAATCCCCAAATAAGATTCTAAAGATTTGATTTGTGCACTGACAGCTGCTTGAGTAAGCCCCACATTGTTACCTGTAGCACTAAATGAACCATATTTTTTAATTGCTATAAGGGTTTTGAGCTCATGAAACATACTATCTGCATTCCATTAAATGATAAAACCAATCCTTGCAGAAATTATACACTTCTTAAATTTATATAGATAAGTATCTCTTAGTGCGATACTTATCTTTGGTTTTAATTTTCAGTTACAGTATTAAAAGACTCTAACCTCTTAGTTTTCCACTTTGCTACAACTAGTGGCGCAATAGCATTTCCAAGAACATTTAATGTTGTAGTACCACTTTCAATAATTCTAAAAATACCAGCAATTAACGCAACACCTTCTAACGGTAAACCAGCTGTTGCTAAGGTCGCAGATAAAATCAAAATTGCAAAACCTGGAACTCCCGCTGCCCCTTTAGATGTTAAGACCATAGTCACAACTAATAATGCTTGTTGAGAGATAGTCAAATCTATTCCATATAATTGAGCGACGAAAATTGTAGCCACACCTAGGAAAATTGATGCTCCATCTAAATTAAATGCATATCCCATAGGTACTACAAAACTTACAATACGGCGTGGAACACCATAGTTTTCGAGTTTCTGCATTAATTGCGGCATGACAGCAGCAGACGCACCAGTTGAGAAAGCTAGAATGAGTTCATCTTTAAAATATTTAATAAGGTGAAATAAGTTTTCCCTTATATACAAACACACAGCACCTAGAACAAAAATAGCAAATAAAGCTAAGGCTAGATAAACGACTCCAATTAATTTCAATAATGGTAATAAAGAACTGAAGCCAAAAGTCGCAACTGTCGCGCCGATCATCCCAAACACACCAATCGGTGCATAAGCCATGACTAAACTTACAAGCTTAAACAATGCATCAGATATTCCCTGTAAAACTCTTATTACAGGTTGGCTTTTTTCTTCAGGAATTTTGTTTAATGCTAAACCAAAAAGAATCGCAAAAAATAGAATTGATAGTAGTTTACCTTCATATAGGGCTACCACAATGTTTTCCGGCACGATATTTTTTATAATCTGTAGAGCGCCTTTGTTCGTATCTGTATGTAGTACTACAGCTGAGTGTGCCATCCCAGATATATCTGTTCCAACCCCAGGTTGAAAAAAGTTGGCCAATAATAACCCCCAAACAATCGCAAGGCTTGTTATTGTAAAGAAATAAAGGAGAGAACCCGCACCCATTTTTCCAAAAGACTTATTATCACCTCCTCCTGCGATACCTAAGATCATGCAACACAATACAATAGGTACAACGACCATTTTCATCATATTAATAAAAATATCGCCTAACGGTTTTAATATCTCAGTGCTTACCCAAACTTGATGAGTTGGATTTACATTAAAATACCACCCGACTAAAATACCTAAAAGAAGACCAATTAATATTTGCCATACCAAAGAAATACTTTTCATAAATCATCCTTGTTTCTACATGTCCTCAAAAAAGGGATACAAATAATATTCGTATCCCTCATTACTTTATTTTGCAAAAAGCTGAGTCATATCTTTAAATGCTTTAAATTCAAGCGCATTACCACACGGATCAAATAAAAACATAGTTCCTTGTTCACCAACTTTACCTTTGAAACGTACATAGGGTTCAATCACAAACTTTGTACCTAACGACTTTAATCTTTCAGCTAAAGTTTCCCAATCTTCCCAACTTAGAATGATTCCGAAATGCGGAGCAGGTACATCATGACCATCCACAGAATTAGAAACAACTTTTTCTTGATAATCCATTTTAGGATGTTCATGAATAACTAATTGATGTCCGAAGAAATTAAAATCAACCCAGTGATCACTAGATCTTCCTTCTTCTAAACCAAAGACTTCACCATAAAAATTTCTTGCAGTGGGCAAATCATAAACTGGGATAGCTAAATGGAATGGTGCTAAACTCATAGGAACCTCTATTAAATTGACTTTTGTCTTAAATAAAAATTTAAAATAGAAAGGTTTTCCGAGTTAAAAATCTAAAACTTTAGATTCTGTCTTTACTCGTATAATCCTTTATACCTGAATAGGAATTTAAGATAATAAGAATCTTTTTGATCTTATTTACTCACATCCTTTAAACAAATTAATGCTATATAAAAAAAAGCGTATTTAGAAACAAAAATATTTTTTCAAATTAACAAATTATTCCTATATGCAACTTAAGCCACTGTAATTAAACAAATTAAAACAAACAATAATGATTATCAAAATCATAAATGCATATAATATTTTTTTATCTATTTAATAAAAAAATATTGTTTATTATATTTTTATTTAAAAACTATAATTTAAAATTTAATGAACCACTATGACCTTATATACTTGGCTCTTGTTTCTATCCACTATTTCTCTCCTATCAGCAATACCAGGTCCTAACATGGTATTCGTATTAAATACGAGAATTAATCAAACATTAAAGGAAACTTTAATATCAACTACAGGATGTTTACTAGGAGTATTAATATCAATTACAGCATGTTGCCTTACACTCTTATTTTTAAGTAACTTACAAACTATATTTATAAAATTAATTAATTTATTTGGAATTATCTATCTATTTTTAATTGGAATAAAACATCTAAATCACAACTCAAAAAATTTAAATAATGACAAAATATCCTCATTTAAAACGCATGGTAATTTATTTATTAACGGTTTTTTTATAGCTATTTGCAATCCTAAAACAATACTTTTTATTATTTCATTTTTCCCTCAATTTATTAATCGTAATTCACCTTTGCTCTCTCAGTATTCAATACTGATTTTTACTTTTATTATTTGTGAATTTTCTTGGATGCTAATCTACATTTGGGGAGGTGAAAAAATTAAAGTGCTAATAAAAAAACCAAAATTCTTTTATTTATTTAACAAAATAATTGGTGCTTTCTTTATTTTATTTTCAATATCTCTCATATCCCTAAACTTAACATGATTAAAATATTTACTGTATTGGTTCATTGAAAATCCCCAATACAGTAAAACTAAAGCTAGACTAAGGTCCTTTATTTACCTTAAGTCCTTGGCCTATAACATAAAATTGTCCACCAGCAATATAATGTAAAGTTTTCAATTCTGTCGGTACATCATCAAATTGCCAGTGACCATCTTTAAAGACACGATCATCAGCCCAAGCACTAACAACCTCTCCAATGAAAAGATCATGAGCTTCTTGATTGTGTGGCTCTGGAATTAGTTTACAGAGTAGCCAAGCTACACACCCTTCGACTAAAGGAGTTTGACAACCATCTTGATAAAATAGTCTTACACCAAATTCATTCAATTTATTTGGGTGGTCTTTTAGACTTTCACTTCCAACATCTACTACCATTTGAACTTGCTGTACAACAGGAACTTGTAAAGCAAACCATCCACTTTGTTCAACTAAAGAACGTGTAAAAGCCATTTTATCTAGAACAACAGTGACTTTCGCTGGAGAAAACTCCAAAGCACAAGCCCATGAAGCAGCCATCACATTTTCAGTACTTTGATGTTTTGCAGACACCAATACAGTTGGTCCATGGTTCAATAAACGATACGCTTTTTCTAAAGGTACAGATTGAATTGCCATATTATGCTCAATATTTAAATATCAACTGTTTTCCACTCAGAATCATCTTTAAGTGGGGGTAAATAGGATAAGCGGCTCATATTTTGTTGCCACAAATTATTAGGAATACGATATCGATCTGCTTTATGAGGATCTATTGCTAAAACAATATCGCTCTCGCACCCATTCGCAATTAATGTTGCAAGATCAGGATTCATCATCACTGCTTTTCCAACTGCAATAAATTCAGCCCATTTGGTTTGATATGCTTCTAATATCTGATCTGCACTAAATAAACTACCGATACCAATTAAGGGTAATTTACCTGCAATTCTTTCATGCAAAAGCTGCATACGTGTTAAGTGGACATCTGCTCCTCTACGTGCTTTTTTATAAAAATCCCAAAGAGATACATGCAAATATTGAATCGGTTTTTCTACTAATGCATCAACTAAGGCAAATGTATCAGCCATGGTTAAACCTTGTTCACCTGGTTCTTCTGGTGAAAACCGATAACCAATTATGAAATCATTTAATCCATGTTTCATTTTGATAGCATGTACAGCATCTACAATCGCTAAAGAAAAACGCATACGTTTTTCAATGTTGCCATCCCATTCATCAGTTCGACGGTTTGATTGGGCTGAGTTAAACTGCTGAATTAAATAACCATTGGCACCATGAATTTCGACACCATCGAAACCCGCTTGAATAGCCAAATCAGCAGCATTAGCAAATGCTCGGATTAAATCATTAATTTCAGAATGAGTAAGTTCACGTGATCCAGATTGAATATCCTCAGATGGCGCAACCTTTTCAGCACCATTTAACAATTCATCAATGCTGAGTTTCCCTCCATGATGAATTTGTAAAATTGCTTTTGCACCTTGAGATTTAATTAATTCAGCAACTGCTTTTAAACTAGGTAAGTCTTTATCGCTAATAGCCTCAGGCTGCCCTATAAATGCTTTACCCTCAGGTGAAACTAAAGTTGCAGCACTAATGAATAAACCAAAATTTTCTGCACGTCCTTGAATAAAAGCACGTTCTTCATGGCTTAAACTACCATCATCATTAGAAGCAAAATGTGTCATTGGAGCAACGACTAACCGATTTTTTATCGTTACCCCGTTATTTAAAGTATACGGTTGGAATAAGGGAGAGTATTTAGGATTCATCATATTCATCTTCAATTTAAAAAATCTTTTAACTTAAACTTTGCTTTAAAAAGCATTAAACAGAAACGTAAAACTTCACGAGGAGACCTGATTGAGCGCTTCTGTAATTGGAATGTCACCATCAGCCATCGTAATCACCTGACCAATCGTATTTGGAGCACTTAAAATACTTGCAAGTGTCTCTACGACATTATCAATACTGTTACTAAGAGGCTCTGTGACATTAATCTTGATTCGACCACTACCTAAATTTTCTTGCAATGCACCTGGTTGTAGGATAGTAAAATCCAAATTACTTTGATGAACTAACCAGTGATCTGCGAAAAATTTTGCAATGTTATAATCAGTAATGTTCTGTAAGAATGACTCACCCCATCGTTCAGGTTGTAATGCAAAAACTGAGCTCAACAGTATAAATCGACGAATCCCCACAGCTTGCGCAGCCTGCATGACTTTCACTGCACCAAAAGCATCAACTTGAAGAAGATTTTTTCCTCTAGAACCTGCAGTGAAATAAATAACATCTATATTTATAGACTCGAAACCTTGAATGATCTTTTGCAAATCAGCCAGCAAATCTAATTCAAAAAAGTGGATATTAGGATTCGTAAAACTCAAAGAGTCCTTGCGGGCTCCTGCAAAAACTGAATGCCCCATTTTTGCCAATGTATTGACCAAATGAGAACCCACTCTGCCATTTGCACCAACAACAAGAATATTCATAAATACACCTTCGTAATAATTACGATTTAATGAAGTGATTAATATCCAACCCTGAGTAAAAAGCATCGCTTCTCCACCTCACATCTTGTAAGAATAGGAAAAGCGAAAGATAGATAGTGATTACCAATTTTGACGCGTTGGAGAAATGATTAAATCATTCACAGTGACATTTTCAGGTTGATTAAGTGCATAGACTACAGCGCGTGCTACATCATCTGGATCTATAGCAATTTTGTTGAGCTCTTGTGCTGCCTTACGGCCTTCAGGATCAGTGACTTTGTCTGCCCAGCCTGTATTAATAACACCAGGACTCACTGTATTAACTCGGATACCATGGTTAACACCCAAATCTTTACGCATTGACTCAGTCATCGCTTGTACAAAAAACTTTGTTGCACAATAGATCCCCGCTGCTGGATCTACTTGATGCCCAGCAACTGAATCCATATTCAAGATTTGTCCAGACTTTTGCTCAAGCATAATTGGTAATACGCCTGCTATTGCATTCAAATAGCCTTTGATATTGGTATCAATCATTTTGTTCCAATCATCAATTGCTAAATCGCTCCAATATGAAAAAAGCATAAGTCCAGCATTGTTAATTAGAATATCAACAGAGCCGTAAGTATCTTTAGCAAATTGAGCAAGCTTTTTAGCGTCATCAAGGTTGGTAACATCTGCTACAAAGCCTGTGATTTGATCACCATGCTGTGTTACTTCATTAACTAGTTCATTAAGACGTTCTTGATTTCTTGCAACCGCTATAACTTTAGCTCCTTCAGCCGCCAACATTTTGGCAGAAGCTTTGCCAATACCTGAAGAGGCACCAGTAATAATGATTACTTTGCTTTCTAAATAATTCATGCCCCACTCCAAATATTAATTGGTTGAATGGGTATGATAAATTTTACTAACAACAGTCCACTTACCGTCTAATTTCAATAAGTTAAAGAAGTCTGTAAAGCAAAATCCTGAAATATCATTAGTATCAATACGTGCACTTGCAGCAGTTCCAACGATATCAATATTTACGATCACACCTTGCGCATTTGGTGATGGGCTAAAATCACGATCAATAACATCGAATAACCCTTGGATGGGACCACCAATAAGCTTATTGTCATCTACACCAAAGATAGTTGCGTGCTCGCTGAAAGCAGGTTTCATAATGCTGCTATCAGCTTGTTTTCCACCTTCATTATATTTATTTAATACTTCAACAATTGCATTGTATTCAGTTATATAAGTTAGTTTAGACATCTTGGATTTCCTACTTCAGTATGATAGTTCAGTCGTACACAACAGCTTTCGGCTTTAGAAAAAAATGTGTGTTCAGCTGTTATGAAAATACTAGTGCAACCATAGAAATAAATATAATTATAGAATTATATAAACTGTATTAATCAAATTAATATCTAATACTATTGCTAGGTAATTTACTGCTCAATCTGAAACTGGCAATGGGACAGAAGTACTGATGATATTTTCGTATTTCAGTTCATTCCAAAACTCGTAGGGAACTTGCTGTGTATAAGAACTAACATTCTGCATGACTTCATTATCACTTTTAGCCCCGAAAACTAATGAAGTAATTGTTGGATGGCTTGCAGTAAATTGCAAAGCTGCAGTAGCAAGAGATACATTATATTTTAGACAAATCTCTTGAATTTTCTGTATCTTAGAAAAGATTTCAATAGGTACTTTTTTATAATTATAGCTAGCTTGTGAAGTATTACCTAAGGCAAGTACACCTGAGTTAAAGATTCCCGCAGCTAAAATTTCTATATTAAATTCGGATAGTTTTTTTAAATCTTCATATGAGTTTTTATGATCTAATAAGGTATATTGACCAGCAATCAATGCACAGTCAATTTTAAACTCTTTGGCTACTTTTAAAACAATTTCAGTTTCGTTCACTCCTAGTCCAATTGCTGAAACATCCCTATTTCTACGCAATTCATCTAAAGCTCTAAAGCCACTTTCACAAAATTGATTCCAAAATAGTTCAGCTTTATCTCCATGCCATTTTTCCCCAAGATCATGTACCAACAATAAATCGATATGATCTAATCCAGTTCGTTTTAAGCTGTCTTCGAAAGATGACATTATTCCATCATAGGTATAATCATAATAATAACCAGGATTATTTAAGTACCAGGATGGATTTTTAGAATAAAGGCCTTGTGAGTTTAAAACCCGTCCAACTTTGGTACTGACAAGGACATTATTTCTGATCTCTAACTCACGTAGAATAGTACTTAATGTATATTCAGCACGTCCAAATCCATACATCGGTGCGCTATCAAAGTATCGAACACCCTCATAATATGCGGCATTTATAATTTCTTTTGCTTGATCAAAGCTGATCCTACTGTCATAACCAATCTGAACTGTACCTAATGCAAGTTTACTCATCGGTAATGAGCATTCACCTATAAATTTTAATGGTGTTTTTATCATAGTACTAGCGCTTTTAGATAAGGGCTTTGCATATTAGGAAATGCTTTGTTATAAATATAATTATCAAACTATATACTTACTATAAATATGGTTAATATCAATAATCTCGATTTAAATTTACTTAAAGCACTAGATGCATTGCTAGACGAAAAGAATGTTACACGTGCAGCTGATAAGTTAGCTTTAACACAACCTGCTGTTAGTAGCATGCTTAACCGGCTAAGAGATCGTTTTGATGATCCATTATTTGTTCGGGCATCATATGGTATGGTTCCAACAGATAGAGCTCTTGCTTTAGCTGAACCTTTAAAGAAAATATTAAGTGAAATTGAGCAATTAATACAACCGCCTATCTTTAATCCAGCGGAACTAGAAACAACTTTCAGAATTGCTGCGACTGATAACGGTATGCATTGTGTAGGTATACCTTTTACATTAGCTTTAAATAAGATTGCACCAAAAGTCAAAATAGCTCTGATGTCTATTCATGGTCGGAATGTCGAAGCTATGCTGATGAATGGAGAACTTGACCTTATTATAGTGGGTGAACCAACAGTTCCCTTGAACCTTCGTTCACGGATAATCCATAAAGAAAACTATGTTTGTATGATGCGAGAAAATCATCCATTAGCTAATCAAGAGCTTGATATAGATACTTTTTGCTCTCTCAATCATGTATTAGTCTCTTACGATGGAGGTGGTTTCGCTGGAGCTACAGATATTGCATTGGAGAAAATTGGGAAAAAGAGAAATGTTGTAATGTCTATTACAAGCTTTTTATTGTTACCAGAAATTCTTAAAAATAGTGATTGGATTGCTGTTGCTCCACATCATTTATTAGAGAAAGATTCAGGTATTATTTCCAAAAAACCACCGATTGAAGTTGGTGGTTATAATAAATTAATGGCATGGCATGAACGCACACACCATGATTCTATACAACGCTGGTTTAGAGATTTTCTTTTGGAAACCTGCTAGATAGAATAAAATATCCATTACATAGAATATTACTATTAGATTAGTAGTTATGCCTTAAAATATTTTTTAAATCTTTTAAGGCTGCTGCAACTGCCACCTGTGGTGAAAATGCGTATAAATTTTTTATTAATTCACCTAATAATTTACCATTCGTAAAGCCTTACATCACAGCATCTTTGTGAAATGCCTTTGCAATGTCATCGGTGCTATCAATGCGAAGACCATCGACATATTTTTGCTCAACACCAATCACAACAGTGCAATCACTGGTGGGGACATGATCACAATAAAAGTGAACGGACTTTTCATCGCTGGTTTAAGTCTGAAACGGACATGTCATTTCAGGCATGGCGTAATCGAGTCTGCATCATCTATGCTTTAAATGCCTTGAAAAATAATATCTCGATTACTGAAATTGCATTTAGTTTGGGCTATGAACACTCGGCTGCTTTTACAGTAATGTTCAGTAAAATTATGGGCTATCCGCCTACCCACTTTCTAAAAAGATTTCATACTCAGAATGAAACGCTATAAAGATTTACTCATGTGAATGGTGTCATACGTCTCGATCCATTCTCGATTAATGACTTCAAAGCCTTGTAGAGTCCAAAACTCTTCAGCCGCTGGCAAAAATGGATGTGTATGCAAATATAAAGTGGCAATTCCATTCTTTTTTGCATGGCTAAACAACATGTCACATAGTTGAGTTGCAATGCCATTACGGCGGTATTCAGGCAATACAAATAACTTGACGACCTCAACCGTATTTGGTGGCAGATTTAAATCAAAACGATGGTCATACGCCCGATATGCAATGGTGCCAATAATGCGGTTTTTATCTTTTACGGTAATGAAGCAACCCAATGAATCATTGACATAATATTGCCCAAAATTTTTTAAATCTTTAGGAACTTGCCCATGATAGATTTCTGGGAATAAAAGCTGTCTAGTATAAAGTGCAAACTCTACCGCAGATGCATAGTCTGATTTGTCGGCTAGCTGATAGTGAAGTTTCATATTTTTTACAGCCAAGAATGATCAGGGATAACAATGGTTTTGTCTTGAATCATGGCCTCATGGAACTCGACATCATAGACACTTTTTAAAAACTTCGGATCGGTGATCCGAGTTTTTGACTCAGGCTTAACTACCTCATGTTGGCGCATGAAAAATAGATGATCTGCAAATAAAAATGCTAAGTTGGGATCATGCATAATCGCAATCACCGTAAAATTTTGCCGCGACAACTGACGCAATTTTTTCATTAAATAAGATTGATAATAAACATCAAGATGATTGGTTGGCTCATCGAGCAAAATGACTTTCGGTGCTTGTACTAAAATACGTGCAATCATGACCAATTGCCTTTCACCTCCCGATAGCTCTGTATAAGGACGATCGCGTAAATGCTCAATGTCTAAATCAAGCAAAGCTTGGTCTACACGCTCCCAGTCTGATTTTGAAGGACGATATCGGCTAAAAGCCGCGCGTCCCGTAATCACCACATCTTTAACCAAAAATGGAAATACGGTTTTGTGAAATTGCGGTAAAAAGCCAAGTAATGCAGCCCGATCTTTACCTTTAAAGTCCGATAATGGTTTTCCAGAGTAACGGATCAATCCATCTTTTACGGGTTCTAAGCCAGCCATCAACTTAAAAAGTGTCGATTTTCCGCAGCCATTACGCCCTAAAATGACTGAAAACTGATTTTCAGGAAACTCCAGATGAATATTTTTGAGAACCTGTTTGTGCCCATAGGCATAATTTAGCTGATCAATTTGAATCATGCCCAATGAGTCCTCTGTGTTTTCATTAACAATAAGAAAAATGGCGCGCCAAGTAGCATGGTAAAAATACCAATTGGTATTTCAAAGGTTAGTAAAACCCGAGAAAAGTTATCAATAATGAGTAGGAAACTGCCGCCCAAAATCATATTGGCAGGAATACTGTAGCGATGATCTGGTCCAACCAACATTCTCACAATATGCGGCATAAAGAGTCCATATAGACTAATAATGCCTGCTGCAGCAACTGAAGTTGATGTACATACAGTCACCAGAGCAATTAAAAGAAGCTGTTCCCACCGAGGGTTAACACCCACAGCCTGCGCCTCTTCAGCACCAAGTGCCATTAAGTTCAGGCGCCAACGCATAGCAAATAATCCGGCAAGCCCAATACAAATCGGTAGTACGGCATATTGAACCTTTTGCCAAGAAGCCTGATGTAAGTTGCCCATGGTCCATTGCACAATCGCTTGCAGCTTAAATGGATCACTTAAGTATTGAATCACCGTGAGACCAGCCAAAAACAGCCCAGAAACAATCATGCCCGATAAAATTACCATCACTAAAGACGTCTGGCTTTCATGTTTTTGATGTGCAAATAAATACGTTAAGGCAACGGCGCAAACACCAAAAATAAAGGCGGATAGATTGGGTGAAAGCCAACTTAAAGAAAGTGCCAAGGCTGCACCAAACGCCGCGCCAGATGAAATACCCAGTACATAAGAGTCAACTAAGGGGTTACGAAACAATGCCTGCAAGCCATTACCGGCTGTTGCTAATGCAGCCCCCACCATAAAGGTCAGTAAAATTCTAGGTAGCCTGACATTCACAAGAATGTTTTGCATTAGTCTAAATTGTTCAGCATCAAAATATGGTGTACCGAAGACCGCTTGCACACCCCACCGCAAATAGTCCCATGCACTCAATGTCTGAGTTGGCCCAATGAGCAGCGAGATAAAAATCATCAAGACTGGTAAAGGGTAAAACCAATAATATTTCAGTTTTTCCATATTCATTGCACCAACGCTTTAGCAAGGTGCTCACCATACAACTTGGTTAAAATACGCTGTTGTAAAGCACTTACAGGTAAATCGGACTGTTCAGGATAAATACTGTGATTCAAATAAATCGCCGTAATAATGATTTTGATGGTATGCGGGTTATATATAAATGCAGGACTCAAATTAAAGACCTTTCGGTTTTGTACGGCGCTTAAACCTTGTAATTCTTTTCGTTCATAAATCAGTTTTGGGTTGGTATTCCAAAGCACTATATTGTCTGGGTTCCATTCAATTAATGTTTCGGGGTTCACATTGGGTTGATTTGCATCGGTCTGAACAATATTGAAAGCACCCGCCAGCTCAATAAAGTCATTAGTAATAGACTTGCGACCAGAGGTAGAAAAAATCCGCCCTCCTGACCATGCATAATAAATCGATTGCTTATTTGGCTGACGTGCTGTTTTTGCTGCGACTTCCGACACAATTTCATCAGAAAAACTTAAAATTTCTTGAGCACGCTTTTGGGCACCACTAAGCACAGCGATTTCAGAAAGTTCTTCTTTCACTTGCTGGTAAGTGCCGGACTCCATCACATATACAGCAATCCCAAACTGCCTTAACAGTTCAATTGTTTGGGTTTGTCCGCTCCCCAAAATCACCAGATCTGGTTTTAACAGCACAAGACTTTCAATATTGGTGGCATTTGCCCCTTGTGAAGGCGTCGCAAGCTGTTTATTGGCAATACGCTTATCTATTTTTGAGTAGGCATTAAATAATAATGGTTGAATGTATACTTCGGCCGGTATGCCAATTACTTTATGACCTTGCCCCAGCATATATAAGCCATCTAAACCCGACTCAAACAAAGACACAATTCTTTGGGCTGGTTTGGCTACACAGACTTTTGTATTTGTACTATCAAACACACATATTGAATGGACCGCTAACTTTTCTTGTGTTTTTGCCTTTTGTTCAGATGAAGAGCATCCACATAGAATGAGTAAAGTGAGTATTGAAACCAAAAACTTCATTACAGCACCCAACGCACAAATACAGTGCAAAATAAAAAGATGCGTCTATTTGGTGCATTTTTCATGTGAAAAACACACCATAAGTGATCAAGAATATTTGAAGCATAAGTAATACGGCTATCAAATCAAGTGTTGTGCTGAAGATAAGAGTAATTAAGCAATAAAAATGCCAGAATTACAAAATAAACTTAATAATCATGTGATTGTGATTTTTAAAACTCGAAAAATGAATAGTCATTTCCAAAATATTTAGAATTTGCTTTAAACCATTCAACTGAAATCACTTACTTTTCAATATTTAAATTTAATCAGAAAGTTTTAGCTTTAATATTTAAAAAATTTAATCCAGAAAAATAATGAGACTTCATAACTATAAAATTAAAAAAACAAAACAGATTACACAAAAATATAATTAAATTTTTATTTTAATCCTCAATAGAACCACATTAAAAAAATATATTAAATAATTAAGTTTTTCTAAAAAATTACACGATTTAAAATTAAATTTTTTCATTATTAATATTAAACATAAAACTTTAATAAAAACTATTTTATATGCTAGATTAGGTTAAGAATTATCCAAACCAAGGGTAAATTCATACATTACAAATAATCAAATATAAGAACATTAAACATGACAAGGATTTAAAATCATGAAGAGAAATTATTATATTTTAGGTACTCTATTATTTAGCATGAGCTTAACAACCCATGCTGACTCACTACGAATAAGTGCGACGGAGTTTGCAAAAGATCCAGCCAAAGTAAGTGCATTACAAAAAGGTTTGGAAAAAATGCGGGCAAATAATAATGCTCCCCCCTTATCACCGGAGTTTCGTACAAGCTTTAATTACTGGGCCAATACGCATGGCTATTTTGGCACAGGTACACATGCAACAGACAAAGATTATTATGTTAATCAATACCGCATGCCCCAGTGTTTACAGGTATATAGTAAAGCAGTATGTGACAGTTACTATAAGCATATTCAAAATTCACCAGTCCCAAATGATGGCTTTACCGATGAAGTTTGGGGTACATGCCAACATGGCAATCTAAATTTCTTACCGTGGCACCGTATGATGCTTTATTTTTATGAGCGAACGGTACGTAAATATGTTGGGCAAGATTATTCACTTCCTTATTGGGACTATTACGAAGAAAAAGCTGCTAATGGTCAAGGCTTAGCACTGCCTAAATTGGTCCGTGGTAAACAGGCTGGTACTTTATATGATCAGTTCCGTACCCCAGGTTTAAATACAAATATCAGCGCCATAGATCCAGATAATGCCAGCGCTGCTCAAGCCTTTAAGTGGGATAACTTCAAAGACTTCTCTAACCAATTACAGTCTCAACCCCATGGTGTAATGCACTGTGCAGTAGGTAAAAACTGTGTGCTACCAGATATGGGATTTGTACCTATTGCAGGCTTAGACCCCGTATTTTATATGCACCATGCAAATATAGATCGCTTGTGGCAATGCTGGTTAAATAAAAAAGCGAATGGGCAACCGATTACGCTTGAATGGGCCAAGAAAAATTTAGGTATGCCAGATAGTTGGTATGACACTCGATATACATTTGCAGATGAAAACGGCAACAAAGTCACCATGACCATTGCCGATGTATTCACCCCTGGTAAAATTCCAGTTCGATATACCAATGAAAATACTTGTAAAGTTCAAGCACCTGTCATGAGTAGTAAAGGTGCTGAAAAAGCAAACCTATTTAAAATGAATCATAAACCAGTGAGCAGTAATAAAACCATTAAACTTATGGGTGTAACACAAAAAGTAGCCTTAGCCCCTCAAACTGCAAGTTTCTTAGAAAACTCAAGTCAACTTACTCAAACAACGCTCTCATCAGGACAAACCTATTTAATATTAGATAATGTCCAAATGATTGGTAATCCAAATCTAACCTATAAGATTTATCTATCTCCAAAAAATAAACCTGACCAAAAAATCTATGTTGCCACAATTAACTACTTCGGTGTGTTAGATCATGACCACGGCGGGCACCCAGGTCATATTGGTCAATTGGTTTATCAAGTTAGTGATCAGGTTAAGCAATTAGGCATGCCTGCTGAAGACTTAGAAGTTCAGTTTGTTGCTACTGATTTAACGCTTGATCAAGTTAAAGAAAAAGTAAGCTCTCAAGGCTTGAGTATTTCTCAGGTTCGCTTAGAAACTTCAAAATAATAATTTAAGGGAGAGGCCTGATTTTTTCAGGCCTATATTCATTATGAAAATAGCTCATTTAATATTATGCACGCCTTTAACTTTGCTTAGTTGGTGTGTATCAGCAAATGATTCTTCTGAACGTGTATTAGAAGACCCACCCGATATGGCTGTTGCACGTAATCATGTCGCATTACTTGCTGCACCGAATCCTACAAAGTCATTAACAAATGCACCGCAAATGCAATCTTCAAATGAAGCATTGTTTACTTGGGAAGTTAAAAAAACGAGGAACAGACTTTGGAACCCCGCGACAAATCGTTATGACGAAGTCCTTTTACGTAGTTATCAAGGTACAAATACGCAGCCCAATACGCCTTATATTGCTCCGACAATTGAAGTATTTCCAGGAGAAACTGTACGGGCAAATTTAGATAATCAACTTGATATAGACCCAATTACTCACAAAAAATTTCCTAAAGATCCAAGTTGTACTGGCGATCATTTTGATGTGAATAAACCGCATTGTTTTGATGGCACGAACATGCACACTCACGGTTTATGGATTAACCCAGCAGGAAATAGTGATAACGTTTTAATTTCGATTAATCCGGGTGTTAATTTTCAATATGAATACAATATTCCACCCGATCATCCAGCTGGAACATTTTGGTACCATCCACATCGACATGGTTCAACTGCTATTCAAGTTGCAAGTGGCATGGCAGGTGCGTTAATTATTCGCGGATATCGCCAGCCTACCCCAAATAAGTCAGGTGATTTAGATTTACTCACCTATGGGTTTAAAGAAAGAACTCTGGTTTTTCAGCAAATCCAATATGCTTGCTACGATACTAACGGAAAAATCGAAACCGATCAAAATGGCAACTATATTTGCCAAAACAATCAAATTGGTGAAATTAGAGATTATCAAGGTTTTGGCCCTGGTGATTGGGGAAAATCAGGACGATATACGAGCATCAATGGAGAAGTTCAACCCTTCATCACTCAAGCGGTTGCAGGACAAGTTGAGCGTTGGCGAATGGTACATGCAGGTGTCCGCGACAGTATCAACCTGAGCGTTCGTCAAATGCAAAATATTCCATCCAAACTCAATTTGACACCAATGGGTGAAAAGAAATTATTAAGTGAAAGTTGTACAGGACCTATTGTAAGTCAACACATCATAGCAGCCGACGGTCTAACCCTCAAACAAGTTATGGACAAAACAGTAACCGTCTTTCAACCAGGTTATCGATACGACGCATTAATTCAATTTCCTCAAGAAGGTCGTTATTGTTTAATTGATGAAGCGGCTTCTGCTTCTGCTAACGTGGACCGTACATTTTCACAGAAACACTTACTCGGTATAGTTCAAGTCAATAAAGCCAGCTCTGCAACGCAGTCTTTAACAACGGCTTTAAGCAATAATGCATACCGAAATATTGCCCCAGATATGCGTCCCGCAGTGCTTCAAGATTTACAACAAAATCTAAAGCTCAGCCACTTTGTTCCTCATCAGGACCTACCAGCAACATCGAATAGACAATTTTTAGAATTTAATATTGATACGAATGCTAATCCAGTTCAGTTTCAGGTGAATGGAAAACCATACAAACCAGACCGAATTGACCGTACGCTCGAGTTAGGTAAAACCGATGAATGGATACTCACTTCTAAATTAGCCAGCCACCCTTTTCATATTCATGTAAACCCGTTTCAGATCGTAGCGATCACAGACCCTAACAATAAGGATGTCAGCGATATCAATGCCGTTGATGACTACGACAAATCGGCTCCACCCGACCCACAATACCGCGGTCTCAAAGGTACATGGAAAGACACCATTTGGGTTAAAAATGTAAAAGGAGCCAGTTATAAAGTCGTTGTTCGAACCAAGTACCAACGCTATATCGGTGACTTTGTATTGCACTGCCATATTTTGGATCATGAAGATCAAGGCATGATGCAAAATATTCGAATTAGTCTTCCCGATGGGAATGGTGGCGTTTCACAAGGCCATCACTAGTTTTGGACTGTAATAAAACTTTATTCTAATAAAACCGCTTATATTAAAATAAGCGGTTTTTTTTAATACTAATAAGGAAGCAAAACAGTTTGAATTATAAGTTGTAGAGTTATTAAATAAGGTCTTAAATAGTAATTAAAAAAAGGCATAAAATTTACCAAGCAATAAAAACTGTTTAATTATTAGGCCAAACATTCTGCCTAAGCGCCATTCAAATAATTTAATAGCAGTTACAGCTCAATCAACATTAAGAGAAATAAGTCGTTATAATCCGCCCAACACCTGATAGACATTATCTTCTGATGCTGACCCATTCATCCTTCTGGCGTAGTCTTTACCGTTTAATTCATATTTATGCTGGTATTTTTATTGCACCATTTATATTGGTCGCAGCATTCACCGGCTTACTCTATGCAATTACACCTCAACTTGAACAAGCGATTTATAAAAATGTTCTGTATGTTGAGCCGCTAAATAAGGCGCAGTATAAGCTGAGTCAGCAAATTGAAGCCGCAAAGCAAGTGATGCCCAAATCCGCGCAGGTCATTGAAGTTAGACCAGCCCCAAGCGCTGATCAGACAACTCGTGTCATTTTCTCAGACCCGATCCATCATTTTACCAGTGAAGCTGTTTTCATTGATCCTTTTACGCTTCAAGCCAAAGGTCATCTGGCTGTCTATGGGACCAGTGGAGTTCTACCGTTTCGAACTACGCTCGATCAGTTACATAGTAATTTATTACTTGGAAAATGGGGCCGCTTTTACAGTGAACTGGCAGCAAGTTGGTTAGCAATTTTGACTTTAACTGGACTGTATAATTGGTGGAAACGTCGTCAAAATCTAAAAATCAGGCAAACACAAAAAAATAAATTATTAAGATGGCATAGCACGCTTGGTTTAATTTTATTTCCACTCTTATTATTCATTGCCATTACTGGTCTTACATGGTCTGAGTGGGCTGGAGATAATATTCGGGTTGCTCGTCAATGGCTCAACTGGCAAACCCCAACATTAGCAACTTCTCTTCAGACAGATAATTTACCTACAGTGATGCATCATGAACATCACGAGATGCCACACAGTGAAAATCTTAATTTAAATATTGTGTCAGGTGAGTACGATACCGCTCTTTCAATAGCTAGAGCACATGGCATTGAGGCGGCACAAATACAAATCAAACCACCCACTAGTGGAAATCAAGCTTGGACAGTGGCCGAAATTCAGCGTAAATGGCCAACTCAAGCAGATAGCATCGCAATTGATATGGAACAACATAAAGTCATCGATCAAATTGCTTTTAAAGACTACTCACTGGTGGCAAAACTCACTCGTTGGGGAGTTGATGCTCATATTGGTATGTTATTTGGCTGGATAAATCAGTTGGTTCTTGCACTTTATGCGCTTACGCTTTGTATCATGATTATTTATGCATATAAGGCTGCGTTTAAAAACTCAAATTTAAAACTCATGACCACTCACTTTGTTGGTCAAAGCTTATTTATTTGGAAGCGTGCGACTGGCCCACAAAAATTGTGGCTCATGTTGGCGAGCATTGTATTAGGCCTAAGCTTACCTGTTTTTGGTTTTAGCATATTATTTACGCTATTCATCTTTGCAATGCGTAAATACATCCCTTCCAAACCATAAATCTTTATTTTAGTTAGGAGTTAGGCTCAAAATTTGCCTAACTCCTTTTTAATCAAAAGTTCCAAGTCAAAGATAAAGTGGCCTTTAACGGCTCTCCGGGTTGTACCCATTCATCGGTATAACTCGAAACGTAATAATCCTTATCGAACACGTTATCAATATTTAATTGCGCTCGCAGATCAGGACGAACTTGTACATAGCCCCCAACATTAACCACCGTAAATTCTGGCAAACTGGTTCCATTATCTATGTAGTTAGCGCTGCGTTTGCCAAAATAGTTGATCGTTCCTACCAAACCAGCTTCTCTTCCCAATAGTTCAAATTGGTAGTCCGCATTTAAATTTGCGGTGTGCCTCGGAATATTTTTAAGACGAGCACCTTTTGTATCAACTTCGCTTTCAATGACCGATGCCTTTGTAAAAGTATAATTGGCTCCCACACGAAGATGATCATTGAATTGATGTTTTAACTCGACTTCTACACCATGGCTCTGTACACGACCACTATCTACATACGTATCGGTAATACCTTCAGTCAATAGATGTTGTTTATCTAAATCAAAATAGGTCAGTCCAAACCAGCTTTGCGGTAGATATTCGTATTTGGCTCCAATTTCCCAACTTTGAGTTTTCTCTGGGTCATAAAGTTGATTGTCTTTATTGAGTCCCGTATTTAACTCGAAAGATTTACCCCAGTTGCTATAGAAGGAAAGTTTTGTCGTAGGCTGGTAGTTCACACCCACGCGTGGACTAAACGGCGTAAAGTCCTGTTGATCTGAAAGACCTGTTTTATAGTCATCAATTTGTTGCTCCAGACGATTAAAACGTCCCCCAATCAGTACATTCCATTGAGGATTTAAAAAGAGCTGATCTTGTAAATTCACTCCCAACATATTTTGGGTTTCTTTCGTATTTTTTGTTGTTCTAGTTAGCGCTAAAATATTTTGCCCATACACTGGATTGTAAATATTAATCGGGCTTGATGTACCCACGGCATTACGCAGTTGAATTTGATCTATGGTGTAGTGTCCAGCCTCGACATTTGCAACAAGTTCGTGCTTTACCGCTCCCGTATTAAACTTCCCGCGCAGAATTGACTGAAGCTGAAATGTATCTGTTTCAAATTGACGGTAACGTCTAAAACGGTTTGCGGTTTGTCCATCTGCGGCAATACTTGAAATTTCAGTTGAGGTTCCTGCCCGCTCCCCATGGTTATAGCTAAGAGCGGTCGTGTTATTCCAGTTTTCATTGAATTGATGATTCAAACGTAACTGATACATCTGGTCTTTAACCTTAATATCACCATCCGATGGTTCGCCTAAAAAGGTCTTTTTGTTGACAACAAATTGCCCATTAACCATCGGGACACCACGATCAAAAACACCTTGGTGTTCGGAAAACTCAGTGTCGAGATTGAGTTGTGTTTGATCCGATATTTTCCATGCAAGCTGTGGAGCAACAAAGTAATGCTGACTATCGACCTGATCTCTAAAACTTTGGTTATTTTCATAAGCCAATCCCAAGCGATAAGCCAGTGCATCATTTAATGCGCCTGTACTATCTAGAGAAGCCCGATATTCTTCTAAGGTACTGCCACTTAAACTCACTTCATTTTTTTGCGTCCATTCGGGCTGTTTAGTTGTAATGTTCATAATGCCACCAATAGCACCTTGCCCATACATGGCAGCCATTGGACCTTTTAAGAAATCAATTGCTTGGATATTGACCATGTCTCTTGGAGTATGGATGCCACTTAAAGAACTCAGACCATTACGTAAATAGTTGGTTCCCATATTGGGGTCGGTGCTAAAGCCACGGAATGAATAATTGTCCCAAAAACCTCCACCATAACTATCCTGATAAACCACGCCATTCACTCGTGATAATGCATCACTCACTCGCTGAATATTATTATTTTGGATATCTTGAGCCGACACATGAGACTTGGTAAATGGAACATTCAATAAATCATGTTCAAATTGAGTTAATGCTGTTGAAGAAATAGAAGTTTCCGTAGCATCTGCAGCCTTAATTGTTATTTTCTCTAATTCAGTCGTCTGAACATTAGGCTGGCTTTGTGCCATTGCCGACATCGAAAATTGAGCAAACAAAATACTCCACGCAAGTGGATTGAGTAAAAATTTAGACATGACAAACTCTGTTTAGTAATGAATGAGGGACTTATCTGTACCCATTAACCAATTAAGCAAAACAAAGTTGTTGAGGTGGAGCACGGCCTTGGGGCGAGAGAAATAAACGCCGTAAATAAAATAATATATAAGTGAGGGTTGCTAATATGATTAAGCGAACAGTCACTCCAATTTCAAACAGAGATAATTTGAAGCCATCAATTGTGGCGAGATGGCTATACAAATAACAAAAATGACAACCTGTGTTTGAATCGTGGTGAGTGCTTTTATCTAGAAGCTTTTTATTTGAATCGTTTTTAAGATGATGAGAAGAATGTAGTTCCGAGCTCATTTTTGAATGATTCATCACTTCTACAATTTGCTCACACACCGCTTGCTGATGCATTTCATTGGGTAATAGGCTTTGCCAGAACACAAAGTTCTGTAGCAATATTGCTAGCAAGCCAATTATGGTCCCAAACCGATACATGAAAACTTATTCTCATTAATGTAGGTCGGAAAATAACATAATTTCATTCAAATCATTAGCGTTTTTTATTTGAACCCGTACTCAATCAAGAAAAGAGCAATATGTGGGTGTGCACCCTAATGGCAGAATGCACAGCCCAGATCAAACCAAATTAATCTTCCGATAATGTTTTCATATCAATCACAAAACGATATTTCACATCACTCTTTAACATACGCTCAAAAGCTTCATTGATATTTTGCATATCAATCATCTCTACCTCAGAAACGATGTTATGTTCACCACAAAAATCGAGTAACTCTTGTGTTTCTTTAATTCCACCAATTACCGAACCAGCAATTGATTTTCTACCCAAAATCATAGGTACTGAATTTGCGCTAATTTCACCCAAATATCCAACCAGCACAATTGTTCCATTTAAAGCTAACGTTGGAATATAAGGCTTCAAGTCATGGTTATAAGGCACAGTATCAATAATTAAATCAAACTGATTTGTGGCTGACTGCATTTGATTTTCATCAGTTGATAACACCACGTGATGTGCACCGAGTTGTTTTGCATCTTGTTCTTTGTTGGCTGAGCGGGTAAATAATGTAACTTCAGCCCCTAGAGCATTTGCAAGTTTAATTGCCATATGGCCCAAGCCACCTAAACCAACGACTGCAACTTTACTGCCCTTCCCAATATTCCAATGGCGAAGTGGTGACCATGTTGTAATTCCAGCACAAAGTAACGGCGGTACAGCTTGGGCATCCAGATTTTCAGGTACTTTTAATACAAAATCTTCGCTACAAGTAATGGTTTGAGAATATCCACCATAGGTTGGTCGTTGATCATGACGATCTACACTGCCATAAGTTTGGATGTTACCTTCTTCACAATATTGCTCTAGTCCTGAATGGCAAGCAGAACAAGTACGGCATGAATCTACCATACAGCCGATGCCCACTAAATCACCGACCTTATATTTCGTGACTTTGGCACCGATCGATGTGACACGACCTACAATTTCATGACCGGGAACTATTGGATAAGCACTGAATCCCCAATCGTTTTTAGCTTGATGTAAATCGGAATGGCAGACACCACAATATTCGATTTGAATGACAACATCATCTTCACGTGGGGTTCTACGTTCAAACTTAAACGGAACTAAAGGAGTTTCTGATGACAGCGCGGCATAACCTAAAACTTCAATTGTCATATTTTTTCTCTCATGTTTAATGTTTAAATAAAGACGATTTCTTGGCTGGATCTTCATTGGTGGCTATAGATTTTGAAAAGCCGTGAATACGTTGTGGAAACGGTGAATCAACAGGCTTTAATCAATCGACTTTTTTGCCATGTTCATCAGTATAAAAATGAAAGCTATAAGGCGTTGTTCTATTCCTCTCACAGATTTGCCTAATCCTCCGAATTGTTGCAATTCTCTCTATTTTTCTTATTTGAAATGCCTACAATAAAAACACAGATGACAATAGGTGAAATCTGAATGGCGAATATGTCTCTAGGCAATAATGAAACACTGGCTCAACTTATCGATCAATGGACCCGAGAAAAAGGTACATTCGAAACGCCTATTATGGGACTGACTTTATTTCGTGCTGAAACACTGACCCAACCAACGAGCAGTATGATGGATGCGAGTCTATGTATGATTGCTCAAGGGAAAAAACAGGTGATTCTTAGCGAAGAAGCCTACACCTATGATTCAAATCATTTCCTTTTTACTGCAATTGACCTGCCTGTAATTGCTCAAGTTCTTGAAGCTTCGGTTGAACAACCTTATCTTTCAATAGTGCTACGACTAGACCCTTATGTGCTTGCCCAAATCATGCTTGAAGCCCATATTCCTTTTAAAGATACAAATACTGAAAAAAAAGGAATGGCTGTTGGAGTCGTAAATTCGGAACTGAATGATGCTTTTATACGGTTATTAAAATTACTAGATACACCACAAGACATCCCTATCTTGTCTCCCCTTATTATTAAGGAAATTTTTTATCGTTTATTGATGAGTCCGCAAGGTGACCGACTTAAACGAATTGTAGCGGCAGGAACTACAGGCCATCGAATTGTGAAAGCCATTGAATGGTTAAAAACAAATTTTGCAAAATCATTTAGCATTGAAGAGCTTGCGAGCACCATGGGTATGAGCGCTTCAAGTTTTCACCAGCATTTTCGTGATATTACTTCAATGAGCCCCTTACAATATCAAAAAAGAATGAGACTGACCGAAGCACGGCGTTTATTAATCACTGAAGAATGTGATATTTCATCTACAAGCATGCAAGTAGGCTATGAAAGTTTGTCGCAATTTTCTCGAGAATATAAACGCTTTTTTGGCGTTCCGCCGTCGGTTGATATAAAGAGCGTATAAACATAGACAAGCATTTAGCAGATTAATTTTTTATAACCTGAATTATCCTAAAAATAATTCAGGTTTGTTATGTCGGTATTTCTACACCGAACACCATTGGAAGAATAATAGTTAGTTAGCTTTAGATATTATTTCAATCATCTCTTTTGTTGGTCGTAAGTGGCCTAATTGCCACTGTTCAGGAGGATACTCATCAATTCGTATCCAGACATGCTCCCGAAAAGCAGCATTTCCCTTTCCTTCGATCTCTACAAATAAATCTGTTATTCGCTTAAAAAGCTCAGCCTTACTTTCTTTATCTAGTAAGCCTTCTATTGTTTGTATATTTATAAATGGCATAATGCTACCTGAACCAACCCTAGGTCTAAATTGTAGACTCATGCTAATTGGAGCCCCACTGAATGTCAAATCAAATTATTCCAAATAATAAATTCTCGGCAGATGTGTGCGGGATTTTTCAAATTGCTGAAATATTGAATGACACGTGGACCATCCTCTTATTAAGAGAAGCTTTTTATGGGGTAACCAAATTTAATGAATTTTTAGAAAATACAGGCATATCAAAGCAAATTTTATCTAATCGACTAAAACATCTTATCCAATTAGAAATATTTGAATTATCTATTTATAAGGAAATCGGCGTTAGAGAGCGCAAAGAGTATTTACTCACCCCCAAAGGTAGAAGCTTAAATATTGTATTACTTGCAATGCTTGAATCTGGCAGCAACTTTATTGAAGCTGATAAAGATGTGGTTAAAGTTTTCCACAAAAATACAAATGATTTACTTAAATTAAAGCTGGTTGATTCAAATGATCAGGTCGTTGGTTTGGAAAATTTAGAATTAAGATTAATTCATCGTCAGCTAAAAGTTGATTCACAATAAATAAAAAAGCCCTGAATAATCAGGGCTTTTTTTTGTCGCTTATTACTGTGGAATAATATTCACAGCACTTGGACCTTTTTGGCCTTGAGCGATATTAAATGTTACTTGCTGACCTTCATATAAAGTTTTGAAGCCAGAAGAAGCAATTTCTTTAAAATGGGCAAACACATCTGGACCAGATTCTTGTTGAATAAAACCAAAACCTTTAGTTTCGTTAAACCACTTTACTGTACCATTACTTGTATTAGACATAATATATCCTTTGATTTTAATAATTTGAGTCATTTTAAAATGACAAATATAACTTTGAAAAAATAATAACGAATTGAGCTTAAGATCTGAAAAAAACGAAGGATTATGACTAAAACTGCGATACTTAAAGAAGATTTACTACAAGTCTTTTTTCTAGTTAAGTTAAGCATACAGGAAATTAACATTTATTCAAGATATTTATATGTAATATTTATTTTTTTTATATTAAAGAGATATACATCACCTACTTAGCCAAGATAAATATTCTCCATAGCTAAAAATATTTATCTTTTAGAGCCTATAAAGCTAAAAAAAAGACCAATTCATGGCCTCTTTTTAATTTCTATATTTTCGTATTATCAAATAAACCTATAAAAATTAATTCTGGCGATAATTTATATTTTTCATAAATAAACCAACTGCATATTCAACCCAAGAACTAATTTCACTATCCGATATAATGTAATTAGGATGTGTAAGACACTTAAGATGTGCATCACTTCGTAGTAATGCTAAAAATATATTCGCTGCGATATCTGAAGAAGACTCTAATTCAATTTCACCATTTTTAGCTGATTTTTCAAGATAACCCGCAATAATATTAGCAAGACGCTGTGGGCCAACTTGAAAAAATTTTTCAGATAGCTCTGGAAACCTGACTGCTTCTGCAATACATACTCTAAAAAATGAAAGACCAGATGGAGACAATATAAATCGAAGATAAGTTTTCCCCATTTCAGTTAAAGCAGAACGTAGGTTTTCGGCTTTTGTCTCGACTAATATAATTTGCTCCTGCATGTTCGTACATTGTCTTTCAATCACGGCAGCAAACATCACTTCTTTATTTTTATAACAACCATACATGGTTGCTTTTGAAACACCTGCCTCTTTTTGAATCATGTCTGTCGTTGTGCCACTAAAGCCGTGGATCAAAAAAAACTTTGTTGCTGCATCCAGAATTTTTTGATCTTTTTCATTAGCTTTAGTTGAACCAGACATAGTGACCTTATAACAATTTTAGCGACTTCGTTTGTAGTGTAACTCATCGAAAAGTTCAAAATCGAGAATTGACGGAAATTTAATTAGAGAGTAGAGTACCGATCGGTACAGTACAGTAAATATCTACTCCGTGCAATGAATTGATGTTTAAGATTTAAGGTAAAAGATGAATACAAAGCCGCTCATCGGTTTAGCAGGTGCAATATTTGCTGCAATGACTGTTGAATTTAATAACCGAATTACCAGCATTACCTTAGTCGACATACGTGGAGCTATGGGAATTAGTGTTGACTCCGGTTATTGGGTCAACAGTATTTATGCCAGTGCCATGATTATTGGAATGATACTTTCCACCAGTTGGGCGGTCATTTTTTCTATACGAAGAGTTCTGCTTTTTGCCATAGGGCTTTGCCTCTTCTCTAGTGTTTTAATTCCTTTTAGTCCAAATATCGAAATATTTTATTTATTACGCGCCCTACAAGGTCTAGCTAATGGTTTAACCATTCCTTTGCTCATGGCATGTGCGCTTAGATTTTTGGGGCCAGATATTCGGTTATGGGGCTTAGCCTGCTACGCATTAACTGCAACTTTCTTTCCCAACTTAAGTGCCGCGCTTTCTGCCTTTTATTTAGATGTGATTGGCTGGAAGATGATTTTCTTTCAAACCATCCCGTTTTGTGCCTTGAGTGCAGCGTTGGTTTATTTTGGTATTCCCCAAGACCCTTTAAATTATTCAAAAATAAAAACTTACGATTGGACAGGCGCTATTTTAGCCATCATTAGCTTGGCAAGCCTGAGCACTATGTTATTGCATGGCAATCATCTAGATTGGTTCCACTCTAAATTAATTTGTGTATTGGCTTTAACAAGTGCTATCACCTTACCGTTATTTTTGATACATGAATGGCGTTCTCCATCCCCATTAATTAAACCGCAAATGCTCGAAATACGAAATTTTGCTTATGCCATTTTTGCGCTGTTTTGCTTTGTGATTATTGGGATGTCGACAAGTACATTACCACTCAATTACCTTAGTGCTGTACACGGCTATAAACCCACCCAAACCATGTGGATTGGTTTACAAATCGCGGCATTGCAATTTATCTATATTCCCATTGTCGTTAAGCTTTTAAATCAAGCTTGGGTTGATAGTCGATATGTGCATGGCTTTGGTTTGCTTCTAGTAATCGCAGGCTGTTTAGGTGCAAGTCAGCTCGACACCACATGGAATCAAGATCAATTTTATTTTTGGCACGCGATTTCATGTTTAGGACAAACCTGTGTAGTGCTCTCGTTGCTCATGATGGGGACAAACAGCGTTCAACCAACCATGGCGATTTACGCTTCACCGATGATTAATACCCCACGTGCCATTAGTGGCGTACTTGGTGTTTGTATTTTGGATTGGATAAACCGAGTACGCGGTGAGTACCATTCAACACGACTGATTGAAAATACAGCCCAACATGTTTTCCAAAATATTCAAGGCCCTGTTATTAACCCTCTTACCCCACCTGTACTGACTGAAAATGGCGCAGAACGTGTTTCAGGTGGTTTATCAGCCCTAAATTCTGCCATTCAAGCGCAGCAATCTGTTTTAGTCATTAGCGATCAATATCTGATTTTAGCGGGATTGGCTGCGATTTTATTGATCGTTATGCTGATTTTGCCCGTTAGAACTTATCCGCCACGTATTGCTCTCATTAAGTTAATGAATAGTCATAACTCAGGAAAATCTTTATGAGTACTCTCGAAGCCCAAGATACCACCAACACCGAACCACCCAAGTTAACAAAGGTGCAATATCTCAAAAAGCATTGGGTTATGGTTATCGCATTCATCATCGTTTTAGCATCTATTCTATGGGTTTTAAAACTTATATTTTTACCTTCTTCAATTGTTGAAACGGACGATGCTCGTGTGGATGTAGAGTACTCAACTATTGCCCCTAAAGTGTCTGGCAATATTGAAGAAATTTATATTAAAGATCATCAGACTGTAAAAAAAGGACAACTTTTAGCAAGGATTGACGCACGTGATTATCAGGCTGCTTTGGCTGAAGCTGAGTCTAATTATGCAAAAGCACAAGCCGACTTAAGCGAAGCAATGCTCACAGTTGATAGGCAACCGACTGTTATTCGAGAAACAGAAGCTCAGCTTAGAAAAGTAGAAGCAGGAATTACACTTACTAAAGACAACACGGCGCGTTATGAGCAATTACAGGCGCTCGGTGCCGAGTCGAGATTAATTACACAGCAGTCAAAAACCACATTGACTGAGCAATATGCCGACTTAGACAGCAGCAAAGAAAAAGTAATCGATGCGCAATATCAATTAAACCAATACAAGATTCAGGTACAAGCCAAACAAGCTGCCCTTAAACAGGCACAGGCCGCCCTTGATAAAGCAAAACTGAATCTGAGCTATACAGAAGTTCGAGCACCTATTGATGGCATGATTGGTCAGAAGTCTGCCAACGTCGGTAACTTTGTTGGCGCTGGTAATCCATTAATGGTTGTTGTGCCTTTAAATCAAGTCTACGTTGAAGCAAACTTTCGAGAAATTGAGTTAAAACAAATCAAAATCGGACAACCTGTTAATGTCTATGTCGATGCTTATAACGTTGAATTAAAAGGTGTGGTAGATAGCTTTTCACCATCTACGGGCGCATTTTTCTCACCAATTTCTGCAACCAATGCGACTGGGAACTTTACCAAAATCGTTCAGCGCCTTCCGTTACGCATCAGACTTGTTGAGAACCAACCAGATATTAAATTGTTGCGTCCTGGTTTATCTGTTTTAGTTTCTGTGGATACGAACAAGAAATAGACTTAAGCCAACTCTTCAATAGTAAAATTGGCTTATTTATTAGGATATGAACTCGTTCGGCAATATATTCACACCGAATTTTGCTGATCGAATACATTTCGAGCGCTTTCAACCATTGGAAGCTTATCAATTGTCCATGCATGCAGTTGTCGCAAGGGTTGCTGCAATGTATTACCTAGGGGCGTGATTTCATATTGAACAGCGAGTGGAGATGAAATCACGTGACGGGAGATAAGCCCATTACGCTCCAAACGTCGAAGACACTGGGTTAGAGCCTTTTGTGTAACACCTTCCAGCCGACGCTTAATCGCATTAAAACGATGTGGACCGTCATCTAAAACGGCTAATACCATCATCGACCACTTATCTGCAATCTGATCAAATAAAACTCTGCTTGGGCAATTTGATGAAAAGCACTGCGGTTCAATAGCTAACATCGAATTTTCCATGAATCTCTCCGATCAACCACATACCAATATGGTACTAGGTGTAAATTTTATACCAATCTCAAAGCTTGAACAATAAGGTTTCAGCCTTCCTACTTAGCTAGCTTGATTGAAGATTCCATCATAACTGCACAACGAGTAATTGCCACGAAATGCATGCAGAGATGGTTTACACGAGGATACCTAGGCTACTTAAAGTACCTAATTGACACTAGGTTTATAATATATACCATTAAACATCACACCTTTTTAAGAGTTTATTTGATGTCTGTTCTCAATAATTTCTTCCATCCACTTAAGCTTGCTTCAGGCATCACCCTTCGCAACCGTATAGTGATGTCACCTATGACAACTTGGTCCGGTACTGATGATTTTCAAATCTCGGATGAAGAGGAAGCCTATTATCGGCTCCGTGTTAAAGGTGTGGGCTTGGTCATTAGCGGCTGTGCCCAAGTTACCCCCAATGGTATTGGGTTTACACATGAGTTTTCTGCTGCTGATGATAGTTATATTCCAAGCCTTAAACGACTCGCGGATGCTGCAAAAAGTGGTGGCGCACCAGCCATTCTTCAGCTATTTCATGCGGGCAATAAGGCTTTGCCTCAATTGATTCCCAATGCAGACGTAGTGAGCTCGAGCGCCATCTTGACGAAAGCTACTCCCTTTATGGCACCACAGACACCTCGGGCACTAGCAGGCGATGAAGTCTTGGAAATAATCAAGGCATTCGGCGAGGCAGCACGACGCGGTATCGAGGCTGGCTTCGACGGGATAGAAATACATGGTGCACACGGATTTCTTTTACAAAACTTCTTGTCGCCAGCTACTAATACGCGCAGTGATGAATGGGGCGGCTCATTGGAAAACCGCATGCGGTTTCCATTAGCAGTCATTGCAGAGGTCAAGCGCGTCATAGCCCAGCATGCTGACCGTCCATTTGCCATCGGTGTTCGCCTTTCTCCCGAAGAGACAGGAGATGAAGGATACCGCATTAATCAAACTCTTACTTTTATTGATCAGTTGTTGGACCTTGGGATTGATTATATCCACGTCTCTTTGGCTAACCTGTTGACTGACCGCCCTATCGACGATCCAGCTGGGCCATCCATCATCAACCACATTCTTGATCGAGTGGACAATCGCGTGCCTGTCTTAGCCGCTGGTGGTATCCTGACACCAGATCAAGCCAAGCAAGCACTAGATACTGGACTGTCTATGGTTGCGATTGGACGCGGATTGATTATCAATCCAGACTGGGTTGATAGCCTTAGAGAAGGACAAGAAATAGTTGTCGAACTTGATCCAACTAAAGTAAAGGCTCTCAATATCCCAGAGAAGCTATGGACCATCATTCAAAACATGCCCGGCTGGATTCCTTTGAAGCAATAAGGGACTAGTAAAATTAAGGCCGCATATTTGCTTGACCACCGCCCCGAATTTATAATTCTTATCATTTATAATAGCTCGATAGATATTTCTCTATCGAGCAGCCTATCGATGTCTATTGCAGACAATTTACAACCTAAAGTAATTATGTATTCTTAGATTTACAGGTGCGATGATTGCGTTCTTCTTAGGAAGAAAGCCGAAGATATAAAAGCATTTTTTGATATATCTAGAGATATGAAAAAAGAGACCCTAAAGTCTCTTTTTTTTTAATTAATCTAAATTCATGGCAACCGCTCTGGTTGCTTTACGCTTTCGCGTAACAAACAACCCGCAAATGACCACCACTAAAGTTACGCCCAAAGATAAAGTGGTTTCATAACTATAGGCTGGTGATAAGAACATATAACCTAAAACGGTCATAATGACTAAAATCACAAACCAAGTTAACCATGGGAACAACCACATTTTAAAAGATACAGCAGTACCCTCTTTTTCCCATTTATGTCTTAACCGCAATTGTGAAAATGCAATCACCAAATAAACCAGTAAAGCAATTGAGCCTGTGGTTGAGAGCAAGAACCCAAAGACTTGGCCTGGAAACATGTAGTTTACAGCGCAGCACACTACACCAATCAACGTAGATAAAAACACAGCCGAAGTCGGTACACCTGCTCCATTAATTTTTGTCACAACTCTCGGTGCTTCCTGACGTGTACCTAAGGCAAATAACATGCGAGATGAAGTGTAAACTGCGGCATTCATACAGCTTGCAACTGCAATAAAAACGACAGCATCCATAATCAGTTTAGTTTCAGGAACATTCAGGCTCATTAAGACAAACTGAAAGGTGCCAAGTTTTTGTAAGTCTGGTGAACGCCAATCAACCAAAGCAACTGCAAGAAAAATAGAAACAACAAAGAATAAAATAATTCGATAGAGCACCAAATTGGTCGCACGTTTAATTTTTTCTTCAGGATTTTTAGATTCTGCCGCAGCAATTGAAAGAATCTCTATTCCAAAAAATGAAAACGCCGAGATTAAAATTGCCGATAAAACACCGCCCATACCATGTGGCATAAAACCACCATTTGAAAACAGATTGCCGACACCACTCACATTTTGTGCTAAAGGCCACATTCCAAATACAGCCATTGCTCCAATAATAATGAACACTACAATCGCAATGACTTTAATCAGTGCAAACCAAAACTCAAACTCACCAAAACTTTTGGTACTAAAAAAATTGGCTAAGCTGAGTAAAATAATAAAGGCGAACGCATAAACGGCACTGGAAATTTGTGGGAACCAAGCATGCAAAATTTCAGCCCCTGCAATGGCTTCAATTGGAATAACCAGTACCCAAAACCACCAATATAACCATCCGATGGTAAACCCAGCCCAAGGGCCGATTGCTTTACGGGCATATGTAGAAAATGAACCTGTATCTGGTTGCGCTACGGCCATTTCGCCCAGCATGCGCATGACCAGAAAAACTAAAATACTTGTAATTATATAAGCGAGTATGGCGGCTGGGCCAGCTTTTGCAATTGCCGCAGAAGAGCCTACAAATAAACCCGCACCAATAACACCACCAATACTGATCATGGTGACATGTCGATTAGAAAGTCCTTCACCTAATTTTGTTGTTTTATCATTGTTCATATTCGATTCCTTCAAATTGACAAACTGATTTTAAAACCGTTTTAAAATGTACTTCTCCAACTGGTACGAAACAAAAAAGGGAAAATCAGAGTTTTCCCTTTTATTCATCAATTTAATGTAGGCATAGCGAATTGTTTGGATTCACGGACTTGCGTCGAAGGCCAACGTTGCGTAATGGTTTTACGGCGTGTATAAAAGCGTACACCATCTGGACCATAGGCATATAGATCACCAAACAATGAACGTTTCCAGCCACCAAAACTATGATATGCAACTGGCACAGGTAATGGCACATTGACCCCAACCATACCGACTTGAATATTGCTGGTAAAATAGCGTGCTGCTTCACCATCACGAGTGTAGATACAGGTTCCATTACCATATTCATGGTCATTAATCAGTTGCATTGCATCTTGCATGGTTTGTACACGAATGACCTGTAAAACAGGACCAAATATTTCTTGCTGGTAACTTGTCATGTCTGGTGAAACTTGGTCAATTAAAGTCGGCCCAACAAAAAAACCTTTTTCGTAACCTGTCGGCTTTGCATCACGACCATCCACCACAATTTTAGCACCTTGTTGCTCAGCACTTTGGATAAAAGCTTGTACTTTATCTTTATGTGCTTGCGTAATGAGCGGTCCGAAGTCATTACGCTCATCTGCATAGTGACCAAACTTCAATTGCTTCATTTCTTGTTTTAATTTCTCGATCACAACATCAGCAACTTCATCACCAATTGCAACAGCAACGGACAGTGCCATACAACGTTCGCCAGATGAACCAAATGCCGCGCCTAACAAAGAAGTTACGACGTTATCAATATCTGCATCTGGCATAATAATGGCGTGATTTTTGGCTCCGCCTAATGCTTGACAACGCTTACCACTCGCGGTTGCTGTACGGTAAATGTACTCTGCAATTGGGGTTGATCCGACAAAACTAACCGCTTGAATTTTTGGATGATGCAATAACGCATCAACAGCCTCTTTATCGCCATTTACAACATTGAAAACACCATCAGGCAATCCAGCTTGTTTTAATAGTTCAGCTAGAAATAACGCAGCCGACGGCGCTTTTTCTGAAGGCTTTAAAATAAAACAGTTACCGCAAACAATCGCCATTGGGAACATCCACAACGGAACCATTGCTGGGAAATTAAAAGGAGTAATCCCAGCAACCACACCTAATGGTTGAAACTCGCTCCATGAATCAATATCTGGACCCACATTTTTCGAATATTCACCTTTTAAAAACTCAGGCGCGCCACATGCATATTCGACATTTTCGATGCCACGTTGTAATTCACCTTTTGCATCGTGACAAATTTTTCCGTGCTCTTCACCAATCAGCTCGCAAAGCTTGTCAGCATTTTCTTCGAGTAATTGCTTAAATTTGAACATGACACGCGCACGCTTAATCACTGGTGTATCACGCCATGCTGGAAAAGCTTGCTCTGCAATTTGAACCACTTGGTTGACTAACTCGGCATCTGCAAGTGCAACATCTTTCTTACTTTCACCTGTCGCAGGGTTATAAACAGGCTGTTTCTTGATGGTTTTAGTTACGAGTCCACCATCAATAAAATGCCCTACTACTTTAACGGTTTGCTGACTTGAATCTGTGTCTGTGCTGGCAATCGCGTTGCTGTCAAAATTCTCTAAAGTGTTCATCTTTATTCCTTGTGTCTATTCATCTTTTCCAATTAAGTTTTAAGTCGATCAGTGTTATTTGACTTGATAAATTGCTTCACCTACGGCGTTCATTAATCTTTGTAACTCTGCCTCTGTGCTATTAAACATTGGGCCAAACTGAAGCGTGTCGCCGCCAAAACGGACATAGAAACCTGCTTTCCAAAGTTGCATACCAATTTCAAAACCACGAATCGTCGCATCGCCATCACGCGGTGCTAATTGCACAGCACCAATCAGCCCACAGTTGCGTATATCAAGAATGTTTGGAGCGCCTTTTAACTCATGTAAAAGTTTTTCAAAGCTTGGAGCTAGAGCAGCCGATTGATGGATTAAATTTTTCTTTTCTAAAACGTCGAGTGTTGCTAAAGCAGCCGCACAAGCCACCGGATGCGCCGAATAGGTATAGCCATGGGTAAACTCAACCGCATGTTCAGGTAAATCTTGCTGCATAAAGGCATCATAAATTTCATGACTTGCCACCACACCACCAAGTGGAATAGCGCCGTTGGTAATTTGTTTGGCAAAATTTAAAATATCTGGCGTAACATCAAAATATTCTGAAGCCGTCCATTTACCCATTCGCCCAAAACCAGTAATGACTTCATCAAAAATCAGCAAGATATCGTGTTGATCACAGATTTCTCTTAAGCGTTTTAAATAACCAATCGGCGGCACAATACAACCTGCCGAACCAGAAACTGGCTCTACAATGACTGCGGCAATATTAGATGCATCATGTAGCTCAATTAACTTAAGCATTTCATTGGCAAGCTCTACACCACCTGTTTCAGCACAGCCTTTGGTAAAACTTAAATCTGGCTGTAAGGTGTGGGGCAAATGGTCTACATCCATGAGCTGACCAAACATTTTACGGTTACCGCCGATACCACCAAGACTCGTTCCCGCAACGTTTACACCATGGTAGCCACGTGCGCGCCCAATCAACTTGGTTTTGCTTGGTTTGCCTTTTATTCGCCAATAAGCACGCGCCATTTTGATTGCGGTGTCGGCTGACTCTGAACCTGAGTCAGTAAAAAACACATGCTGCAATTTTTCAGGCATATGCTGAATAATTCGTTCAGCCAATTGAAATGACAAAGGATGACCAAACTGAAATGCCGGAGAGTAATCCAACTTTGCCAACTGAGAGCTTACGGCTTGCTGAATTTCTGGAAGCGTATGTCCTGCACCACAAGTCCAAAGGCCCGACAAAGAGTCGTAGACTTCGCGTCCTGCGCTATCAATTAAATAAGATCCTTTAGCGCCAACAATCATGCGCGGATCTTTATGAAAATTACGATTTGCAGAAAATGGCATCCAATGCGCTTGATAATTTAAGCTCATCTGAGCATTTGATTGAACGGTTTCCGATGCAGAATCACCATCAGTTAATTTGTCGATATCAAACATAATCACTCTTCTTGTTTTGAGGCTATTTTTTGAGTGTACAGAGCGACATAGTTTTGATAAATTCAAATTATCTTGAGTTTAGATTTAAAAAAACAAAACTAAATGAAACCCAAAAAATTAAATCAAGTGACTGATTTTGATATTAAATTACTTAAAATATTTAAAACAGTTTGTGACTGTCATAGTTTTACATCTGCCGAAAGTATTCTTGGCATTAGCCGTTCTGCAATTAGTCTGCATATGAGTGATTTAGAAAATCGTCTGGGCATTCGGCTATGCCAGCGTGGACGCGCAGGCTTTGCATTGACTGATGAAGGACGGGAAATTTTAGAATATATAGAAGTGCTCACCGCCTCTATCGAAGATTTTCGTTCTAAAGTTAATCAGATGCATAATCGTCTAAAGGGTGAATTTAATATAGGTATTATTAACAACCTTGTGACCATGCCAAGTGGCTACATTACCAATACGCTGGCACAACTCGCCGAAGAACATTCTGAAGTTATTATTAACATTAGTATGAGCACCCTTTCAGATATTGAGTGCCGTGTGCTAGATAACCGTTTACATGCTGGAGCAATTCCCCTTGTGACTCCGCTGTCTGGCCTAGACTATTTTGATTTATATAGCGAAAGTTCATTTTTATATTGCGGTAAAAACCATCCCTTGTTTGGCAAATGTAGCAAGATGGATTTAGATGAATTAAAGAAATGGCAAGCTGTACTTCCTAATTATGCAATCACACCAGAAGCGGCAAAGTTGCACCAGCTTTTAGACTGTAAAGCGACTGCAAGTGACCGTGAAGGAATTGCATTCCTAATTTTAACTGGAAAATTCTTGGGTTTTTTACCCGATCACTACGCAAAGAAATGGGTTGAAGATGGCTTTATGCAGCCAGTTTCAAAGGAAAAAATGCATTACAGCACCCCAATTTGTTTAATTACCCATAAAGGCAAAAACCACAATATTATTTTAAAAACTTTTATGGATATGCTTGAGCAGCGAGTCCTTGGGAATTAATAAATTATTTAACAAGTCATGTCTTCAGATAAAAAAATGCTTTAATTCTTTTTAATTTCAGTATCACTAAGTTCAATTTTAAACGGTTGCGTTAGATACATGCGGTCTATATTTGTATTGGTTATTGGCTTGAAATGGGCTTCCTTTACAGCCTTAAGTATTTTCTCATCTAAATGTTTAAATCCACTGCTTTTTTTTAAATACTCCTCATGCCGTCCATCTTTATAAACCTCAATTAAAACTTCAGCATACGCATATTTCGGTTCAGGATTTAAATCATTTTTATCTTCAGCAAAAACAATGGTATTTGAGAAGGAAAAAATCAAAAATAATAAAATAGCTTTCATAATATGTGATTTTCTTTATTCGTCAAAGTTATACCTTATAAGCTTACCATCATTTATAACCAGTAATAAGATAGACTTATAAGATCTACTATTTAAACATAACTCTCATTTCTCTAATGCATACTTAAGATCTTCTGGCGTTTCCAAATTGCTTTGTAGGATAAATTTCACTTAATAAAAAAGAGCACCTAAGTGCTCTCTTGATCTTATTGATTTTTGGATAAGGCAAAATTTATTGCCCTATCATATGCGTGTTCTTGTAGCTCAGTATATACATAGAAATCCTGTTCTACCTTGGTAACAGGATTAATGAGTTTCATTGCTTCATAACTATGAGTATTTAAATCATTAGGATCAACATCAAAAGCTTCTAATTGCTGCTCTCTCCACTCACCACTTAGAACACCACCCACACAAAGCCATTTTGTTGAATTGTCTGACATACATAATCCTTATTATTGGAGGTGCTCTTATACCATATCACGACCACCTTTAAGTCAGTTTAATTTTTCATCCCAACAAAAGAAAAAGCCCCGTGTTTAGGAGCTTTGTAGCTAAGTTTTTTAGTTCATCTTGGCGACTAAATTTAATGTGCTTTAAATTCAATACATTTTTAAAGCTTTTCCAAAGCTGACAGTACCATTGGAGCACTCATCATTCTTCTACTTGCATTCTTTTAGCAGAATGCACATTAAACTATCTTTTTAAATATCCACCCAATTTGCATGAAAACCCAAAGGCACTCTTACAGGTAAATCAATAGTAGCTTGGGGTTCTTTCCCAATTTTTTTGGAATCGAGTATTACTACTTTACTTGGCTTTATCCCGTCTAAAGCATGGATATACGAAATTAACCAACCATCACCCTCTTCACTCTCAGATTGTTTTGGTAAAAAAATCACTTCGCCAGTAAAAAAATCACTTCGCCAGTAAAATAATCATCACCATATGAATGCTTATAGGATTCACCTTTGAGTAAATCATGGACCAATAAATTATTTGCTTTTAAATTAATATTATCTACTGGCTCACCCTCATCTCCAACAGAAATTGAATAAGCAAAGCGATAAGGTTTCCCAACAAAACGTTCATCTAGACGAGGAAATTCTTGAGGAATTTTTGAAATTACTTTCCGTTTTAGAGTTTGAGTACCAAATTGCAAAGTCCATCTTTCAAACTGGATAAGCTGCTTATCTACTGGTCCCTGAATAGAGTCAGTAAAGGTCTTGGTGTGAACACAAGCATCAAAAATGATATCGCCATTTTCAAGATCATATGCATTAAATGAATGAAAAATAATACATGGATCTACATCAAACCATTTTATATCCTGTGCATCACCATTTTTTGGTAAGACACCTATTCGCGCAGGGTGCTTTTCATTCCATGAATAGGGTAATTGCATCCCTTGTAACATTCTCTCGATTGAAAAAGTTACAGGGAAATCCAGAACTAGCATTTTAGTTTTTGTCATACCGCAATCATGCATCATTGGCCCATGCTTAACAGGGATACTGACTCGCTTCTTAACTTGGCCCGATTGATCAATCACCTGGTAATAGACTTGCATTGGCAGTAAAACATCATAGCAAATCGCATGTAATTCTTTCGTATCTGGGTCTACATGAGGATGAGCTGTAAAAGGATAATTATCTTTACTGTTGAATAAACCATATTTAAGGCTATTCAATTCATGATCTAAAGCGACTGGAAACGGTCCTGATTCTGTTATTGTCCAGATCTTTCCTGCATGACCAATAATATTCGTATTTGCGACATCAACTGGACCTCGAGGCTCACCTTTTATTTTCTCTCGCCCTAATTTTTTATGTATGTGATGCGTCCCTACATATCGATTTTTATACCATAATGCTTGACCATCTTTTAACCTTAGACCATGTACCATCCCATCGCCCATAAACCAATTATAGTTTGCAGGGTTTTCAACTTCTAATGGATTTGGGCCCATTCTTAAAAAAATGCCATTTAATGAAGATGGTATTTCTCCATGTACAACCAAACCACTTGAAAAAACCTCTTCAGTAACTGGCGCAAAAGGACCTACAAGAAAAGGATTATCTGGGCTATAGGGAACTCGGCTTTGATGGAAACTCAGAAACTTCCCTACTACGGAAGAAACCAGCTTATTGTTAACAATTTCATTACGGATACTTGTCCTGTTCATTCGATTACATCCTACCTGTTGATTAATTTTTTGTATAATTCCAGTATGTATCAACGAATGTATACACTGTATACATAATTAAAACTACACGAGGATGTGTATAGTGTCAACATCGAACACAAATCCAGCTTCTAGCTATCATCATGGTAATTTAAGAGAAGCTTTACTTATTAATGGCTTACAATTATTAGAGTCTAGTCAGGGTATTGATTTTAGTATGCGAGAACTGACCCGCATGATTGGTGTATCGCCAAATGCGGTTTACAGACATTTTGCAAATAAGGAAGAACTACTGACAGCTTTAGCTATATATGGATTTGAAGAATTAATAGAAGCTCAGGCGCATGCTATTCATAATGCAACCCACCCCAAAGACGGTTTTTTAAACTCAGGAAAAGAATACATATATTTTGCTATTAAAAATCCATCTTTATTTAGACTGATGTATAGCCAGTTTACTGTCGCTCAAGATGATGAAAAATTAAAATCTATGACAAATTTATTCTATACAGGAATGGTATATGCAGCGGCAACAGCATTTGATGCCCCCGTCGATGCTGCCCAGAGTCAAACCATGGCAAGGTTAGCTTGGGGAATGGTTCATGGTCTAAGCTATTTAATTATTGATGGACAATTTAGTCATTTGAGTAATGATGAACTCAATATCATGATCGATAATGTGCTAAAAACAGCGATAGCTGTATCAGGAAACTAGCTGCCTTTAAGTTAAAAAACTATCGATAAAGGATAAGTTAAATTACTACAGTATGTTCATTCAAAAATATTCATTTCTATTTAGTTTAAATAGCTAGATAAATACATTATTTCAATTGCTTAGATTGCGCATGCGTTTTATATCTCTGAGCGGAGGTTCCCCAAACATTCGGGCATATTCCCTATTAAACTGACTAACACTCTCATAGCCAACGCGTATAGCAGCACTACCAGCATCCATATCTTCATAAAGCATCCAATGCCGTGCATCTTGCAAACGCAAATTTTTTAAATATTGCAAGGGGCTTAATCCAGTAAGAGTACGGAAATGCTGTCTAAAAGTAGATGAACTCATATGCGCTTTGGCTGCTAATTCATCTATTAAAATAGTATTTGTATAGTTTAACTTCATCCAAGCAATTACTTGAGAAATTTGCTGACTTGGAGAGCCTACAGCAGCAAGATGTTGGAGCATTGGACCATGCTCACCGTCCAGTAACCGAATGATAATTTCTCGCTGAATTAAGGGTGCAATAAATGGAATTTTGTTAGGTTCATTTAAAAGTTTAATTAAACGCATTAAGGCATCAAGTAACCCATCATCTAATGCTATAACAGACATCGCTCTTGAAGGTCCACCTTTGTAAATTCTGGAAGCATTCATTTCCGTAGCAATTTGTACAATTAAATTTGCATCCAGATCTAAGCGTAATCCTAAATAAGGTTCTGTTATTGTGGCTTGTGTTACATAAGAGACAACTGGTAAATCAATCGTATTAATAAGTGCTTGTCCAGAACCATAATCAAAGACATCTTCTCCAAGTGTTACGCGCTTTCTGCCTTGTAGTGTGACACCTAAACCCAAGCCAAATACACATGGCATCGGATCAGTAACTGTACTGCGACGATAAATAGATAATACTGGAATTTCTGTAGGATAGTCCCCATCGTTTTGAGCAATATCTTCAACTAAAGAAAGGAGGAAATTATCTACACTAGACCGATTCATTTTAGCCCGCTCCTCACAAAATCAGGATATCAATATACTGTTTAAGATTAACAGATTAAAATTTTATTAGTTATGCTTTTGCCACTTCTCATCATATTAGGCAAGAATTAAAGCAAATTTGGCAATCTAATTCTTCGTCTCCAGTGCAAACTAATATCCTCAATAGGCAAATAAAACTTAGGGTATATATGATGAAAAAAGTATTAATTATTAATACACATCAATTCTATGAAGGTATTTCTACTGGCACATTAAATAGCTCAATAGTTGAAATTATTAAAGAAACAATGCTCAGTCTAGATTGTGAAATCCAGCTTACCGAGGTTGAAAAAGGCTATGATATCAATGAAGAAGTGAATAAACACTTATGGGCTGACTTAATCATCACTCAGTCTCCCGTGTATTGGTTTGGCTCTCCATGGATCTATAAAAAATATATTGATGAAGTCTTTACTGAAGGTATGAAACAAGGAAGTTTTTTAACTGGTGATGGACGTACTCGACAGGATCCAACCAAGCAATACGGTACAGGCGGAAAGCTTTTCGGTAAAAAGTACATGTTATCCCTAACATGGAATGCTCCTCAAGAAGCATTTAATGATTCTAATCAAAAATTATTTGAAGGTAGATCTGTTGATGATGCATTTATTCACAACACAGCAAACTACAAATTTTGTGGTGTTGAAATATTACCAACATTTTCATTTTTCGATGTCATGAAAAATCCACAGATTAACAATGATATCGAGTCTCTAAAACAACAGCTATCCCAAATTTTTGACTAATTTTGAATAAGGCTCATAACATGAAAAATGACATTTCTAATATCCTTAATACAAGACTAGTAACTGATAAATTCAAATTACACAGTCTTGTTAAAAAAGGATTTTTAATTTCAACACTAACATTTGGAACCATGGTTTTTACTGCTCAAGCCACCCTTGCAGCAGAAATAAAAACGAAGATCAGCACAGAAATCAGTCAAAAAAATATGCGACATGTAACTTTCAAAAATGGTCAAATCATAATGGCTGGTAATTTGTATTTACCAGATAACTTCAATGAGAAAAAACAATATCCTACAATTATTGTGACTCATCCTGGCGGTGGTGTAAAAGAACAAACCGCAGGCTTATATGCGCAAAAGCTGGCTAAAAAAGGATTTATCACCTTAGCATTTGATGCCTCTCACCAAGGTGAAAGTGGCGGTGAACCTAGATTTTTAGAGAATCCAACTGAACGTGTAGAAGATATTCGAAGTGGCATTGATTATCTCACGACATTGAAATTCGTTGATAAAAATCGTATTGCCGCACTTGGTATTTGTGCTGGTGGTGGATATAGCATTAATGCAGCAATGACAGAACATCGTATTAAAGCAGTGGGTACTGTGAGTGGTTTTGATATTGGTTTGGGATTCCGTAAAGGCTGGCATGGTGACGGAACTTTATCAGATCAATTAAAATTATTGGATCAAGTCGCTCAGCAACGAACCCGAGAAGCAAATGGTGCTGAACCTGTATATATCAATTATGTGCCTGAAAAACCTGATGCGAATACACCACATGATTTACGAGAAGCGACTGAATATTATAGAACTTCTCGGGGACAACATAAAAATTCACAGAATAAATTGTTATTTTCAAGTGTAGATAAAATTATTGCATTTGATGCCGCCGAGAATATTCAAGAATTACTTAAGCAGCTACTACTATTAATAGCGGGGAGTGATGCTGAATCATTGTGGCACAGTAAACATTTCTATGATTTAGCCAAAACTAAAAAAGAACTATTCCTTGTTGATCATGCAACACATATGACCATGTATGATCAACCCGATCACGTTGATCAAGCAGTAGACAAATTGGCTTCTTTCTATAATACAAACCTTTAATATCTCAGTTAGTACTCTAATAAGTTTTTAAGTATATTTAGGTTAAAAACTACTTATTTAAGTCTTTACTTAATTCTTATTAGGACCTGAAAGCTGACTTTATTTTTCATAAATTTCACCCATTAAAAAACCCTCCATTAGAGGGTTTGGGTCAAAGCTAATTAAGTAAATTTACAATATTGGTCCACCCCATTTTATGAGCCAAATCTAAAGGAGCCATTGATTGATTATTCACTTCTAACTTATTAGTATTCAACCTTAACAGTTCTTGAACAAATAAATAATTACCCGCTATAACTTCACGATGTAATAATTGATTACCACTTTCATCTTTTTTAGTAATAATTGTAGGGTCTGTATTTGTAATATTTATGAACTGATCCAAAATACTCTTACACATGGGATGTTCATCTAGATTTTCGGGATAATTTTTCTGGTCATAAACTAGAAAAATTTCATCAGGATTGCCAAAATCAATCCCCCACGCCTCATCATATTCTTTACGATTTACTGCATCTAAAGTTTTACGATATTCTTGAATCGTAAACCCACCATGAACATTGCCATTAGACAAAAACATCCAGTCAACTATGGACTCAAATTGAAGCCTTACTGTTTCACCAGCTTGCACATTATCAATAATATAAGGTTCGTTTAACAAAGTTCCTGAAATTGTACTCCCATCAAAATCAACTTGATCAATCCACATATACTCAATCAAAGGTTGATTTTTATCCTCAAGGTTTTCTTGGGTAAATGCACATTTCACATAAGCCAGTTCTAGAGCAGGAACAATTCGTCGATATTCCCAATAGAGTTCTCGCCAAAAATATTTAAATGTACTTATAGCTTTCTCAAAAGCTAGAATCATTTCTGGAGATTCATTCTTATGCAATTTATACATATTATCCATATAACAGTTAATTAATATTAAACTTGCTTATATTAACACTATGATAAATTTAAATATCTTGAAATTTCTCCACTATGAACACGAATGTTCAAAAAAAGAGACCTCCGCCAAGACCAAATCAAAGTAGGCGTCGTGGGCTGTAAGAAGTTCGGCAAATTAAAATCAACTATTAGAAAACCCACCGAAGTGAGTTCAATTGCTATCTATAAAAGTGATTAATTACATTTAATAGTCTTATTGAAGGTCTTATAAGTGCCTGTTGTAATTACTTGAGCTGTATATATCTGTTGGCTATGGGTTTGATGGTTATTATTTATTTCACTAAAGCCTTTACCATCACAAACAGTTTCAGCCTTTTTGTTTACTTTATTTTCCATTGCTTCATTAGAACCCAAAATATTAGAAGTGGTCTGAATCATATAATTTCCATTTTCAAGTTTAGTAGCTTGAGCTGGAATCATTTGTGCGCAACCCGTCAAAGAAAGAGTGGATGTTGCAAGTATTAATAGTAGATATTTATTCATAATTTCTTAGTTCGTTAAAATAAAAAAAGACAAACTATATTTTTAAATTCTAACAGTCAATAATTTATCTAATCTATATTTACTTTTATTGTGAAATTAAAAAATTTAAAACTCTATATAAGAAAAAGCTCCGCCAAAAAATTATTTAGCAGAGCCAAAAATACAGACAATTCTGTATTTAACTTTTTACAAAAAAAATGCTATCGCATTTATGAAATTTAATTAGTAAATGAAAGAAAAACCATTTTCATAAATTTTATCTGTAGGAACATAGTAATATCCTTGACAAGCACCTGTTACATCATCTATTGCTCCAAGTGAAAGAATACCACTGGCAATCGTTAAAGCTGTAAATACAGGCCCACCACTATCACTACCACCACAAGTAGGCGTATTTACATCTACCCAAAAACTGCCAGGAAATAGAGGCGCACCAGTATTGGGATCATATTCTGGAACAATTACACCTACACCTCTAACAGTACCACAACTATATCCTGTTGCATTACCATAGTGACAAACACTATCCCCAACTCTTGTTGCAGATAGAGTACGTCGACCAGTAAGTATTCTAGTGGTGGTTGGTCCTACGTAGAACTTATTGGTGATATTGGCTGTTGTACTATTCCACTGAAGATCATTAGACTGTGCAAATGGAATCTCACCTACAAATGTATATGGAGTTCCATCCTGTTTACTCTTGAAGTTATTAGGGCAGTGAGCAGCTGTACTCATGAACTTTGTACCGTTGGCATTTTTGATTCCAAAACCTGTAGTACAATCTGCATACATTGTTGAACTGATTTGTCCTGCAACAAAAGTTCCACCATTAGCATCTACAAGAGGCTTTACAGACCAATTAACTAAATTAATTTCAAGCGGTAAGTTCGGGTTGTTCCATTCAGCTTTGATTTGATCTATTTTTCTTTGGTTCTCTGTTGTTTGTTTGCCCTTTACACGAACATAAATACTTCCACTTTTTTCGTCATATCCAACAGTTTGAACTTTAGAAAAATATTTACTAGCTAATTTAGCAGCTTTATCTAATTGTCCTTTAGCATTCTCTCTTGTTTCTTTAGCTCCGTATTGAATTTCTATAGGTAAATCACTTTTTGAAATAGCATTCCCTACCGCTACATTTCTTTTCTCATTCTGGCCATAACCTTTGACTCTGACCACAATTTTATATGTAGGTACATTTTCCACATAAATACCACCTATACGCCCTTTGAATTCTTTTTCAATAGCGTCGAGTGCAGAGTCTCGGTTAGCTTCTAATACTAATGCTTTATTTGCTTCTGCTGTACTTACGCCATGCAATAAAGAATAGCTTCGAATATCCTGCTCAGCTCCGTTATTTGATGCAGCAAATGTACAAGGTGATGAAATTAAAATTGTTAGTGCTAATATTTTTTTCATTTTTTACCTTCTGGTCAAAAAAAACAAGATTTAAATATAACGATATATTGTTTATATAAAAACCAACCACAATTGAAGCACAAACCAAATATTGTTAAGCATTCCTTTAACAATTCATCATTAAATATAATATTTCTAAGGAAAAATTAAGAAATTACAATTTATAAAACAAAATATTATGAACTGTTATTTTTTGTTTATTTTCTAAATAGTCTTTTTGCTTAACTTGATGTAAGTATCAGAAGTTATAAAAAGATATTTAATAAATAATCAATACTTTGGAGTTATCTTATACCGTTATTCATGAAAATATTTCGTTCTAAAAAACTATTTTTGAGGCAGAACCATTAATTAACCATACTTCTTAGCTATTATTCTTTTTGTTTTAGGGCAATTATTGTTGTGACAACATCATCACAACAGATGTTTATAACTCTGCTTACCACATTCATAAGGAGTACCTTTTAATTCTTCCAATTCCTCTTGTAATTTTTGTCGATCAAGTGGAAAAACAGTCATAATATCCTGATCTTTTAAACCAAATCTTTCTTTATTTAACTCCATAAATTCAATCATTGGTTTTTGTGCTTTTCCAACATCACATAAAAGATCAGTTATTCTCATTTGTTGTTTAAAGCTAACTTGTCCTACCGAATGAATTCCGCTTAAATAATTTTGTAAGTTTTGTTCAGCAGTTCGGGAATTTTCTATCAATCCTAGAAAAATCATCATTCTCTCTCTTCCTAGTTTTTCAGCATGTAAGTAACTAGGATTTAAACAAAATAAGATAAGGATAATTGAATATAATTTCATTTTTATTGGACGTAAAAACTCTTTGGATTTAAATTATAAATCAAAAACTCCAGTCTCAATAAACACTACTACAATAAAAAAGCCCGCAACTTTGAGAGCCTTCTTTAATGCCAAAAGTAGTGCAATTTACTGATTGTTAGCCCACTATTTATCTTGGACATAGCCAAATTTTCAGAACTTATTTAGTGTTCCTTTTGGGTGACCAATCTTTCCATTCACCTTCAAAAGGAGTGAAAATATCAAATTCGCGCATAAATTCCCAAGGCTCGGGATATTCAGGTAAAGGCTTTACAGGCAACCATTCTTTAGGTATCCAAGGAGTATCTATATTTAACTGATATCCATTTCTCCATGCTAATTTGCTATAAATTACAGCATGAGTAGCAATAAAATGCTCAGTAAAAGTAAATGCAAATTCAAAATTACGGACTTTGGCAATTTTTGGACTAGTTAATTCAGTCAAAATATTTTCCATTTCACCCTTATCACCATTGGCTAAGGCAAGATAAAAACGATGGTCAATTAAATACTTTTTATCCTTTTTTAAATCAGTTTGCAAAATGAGTTCACAACGTTCACGTAATTTATCCCACTCATGATTAAGAGCTAAGATCAACTGGTACCCGTGAAAATCGGGCTTACGTGGATTATCACGGTCTTTAATTGAGCCTAGTCGATCATACGATACTCGGTGCTGACTATACCAAGAAATGATTTCCTCATTATCTGATAATAATGCTGAAAAATGTTCATATGCTGGAAACCATCCAATAGGGTCAAACTGGATGACCATTCGATTTAACTTCGCAGCAATATAGCACCATTGCTTAAAACCCATTAAGTCATTGTCACGAAACCAAGATACTATTGCATTGGCTTCAGCATAACTTCTTAACCTTCTAATACAAAATGGTATATTACCCTTTTGATTTGAAACAAAATCTACAAACTCAACAATATCTTGATTAAATTCAGCATGTTGAATTACATGTGCTAATGCTTTTTGATATTCTTCCTTATTTTTAATACTATTCATAAAGGCTGATTTTTCCATGAAGGAGCTAATTTTCTTAACATTAAATATTGACTAAAACTCTAATTAACTACTTAAACATAATTTTTGACTCAAATGATAATTCGCCATATTCATAAATATCTTTAAATAAATTTAAGGCTAATTCTAAATCTTGATTAATATATTTCGCTTTCCATTCATCTTCATGGGGCTCAAAAATATAAATCTCATCAGGATTTTTAGCTATTTTGTTCACAAGACGTAAATAAGTACCTTCAGGATATTCCTCATTTTCACTAATACTGCATCCAAATAAATAACCATATCTAGAGTCACAAACCATGCTGTAGCTATCAATATCACTATATGCTAGTCGCTCAAACTCTTCAGAATAATCTGCGTCTGTCTTATGAATAATGACATTACCTCCAAAAGAAAAAACGTTCTTAATTATATTTGATAATTTTTCCCAACCCATTTCTTTTAAATCTATTCTTTTCTCTGAAAAAAATGGGGTTCTTACTACATAACTACAAACATATAAAATCATTAGTAACCTTTAATATTTAATTTACCAATCGCTCTGTCTCCAAACTGCTATTTTTCAACTATTGAGCACTGTTAAATAAAGTATTATTTAAAAATCAAAAAACTATCGTAGATTGCTAATACTCAATAAATTCATGTAATGAATTTATAAAGTGTACAAAATTATCTGCTAGGTACAGAATCTTTCTTTTACCCTCATTCATTCCAAAATCATAGAATTCATCGTGTAAAACAAGCACAATCTTAGGTTGATCTTTTATCCAAGGAAATCGGTAATCAAAACAAATAAAATTTCCACCAGGTGTCGATCCAAATCCTATCAATTTTCCAGCATAATCATCAGCACCTTCGGGAAATTGCATCCCTTCTATACGGGGCTCATGCGAGTATCCCCCTAATTCAACTGTACTGATATTTAGTTCACCATCAGTGTCAACATAATCAAAGCTAGAAATTTCAGGATAAATTCCATCATGTTGAGAAATAAGTTCAACATATTCTGGTGGAAATGTAACTTCTAAGGTAGCTGCAAAATTTTCAATAATTTCTTTATTAATTGCGCCATTTGGATACTGATTCCCAATATCTTGTAGCATTTGATGGTACTCCAGTATTTAAAAAATTTGCTTAATATTCTTAAGCTTCATAGATCGCATAGTGCTTCACTTATACTTTTCAGCACTCTTTTGCAAATAGCTCTCCCAATTCTTCATTAAGCGATTAATATTTTCTGCATAAGAATACAACGAGGGATCGTATCCATCCGTAGGAGGCATATATTTAATAAAATTATCGATTTCGGCTGGATAATCAAAATCTGTATAAATACGCTCCACCTCATCTAATGGATCTTCAAAGCTTTCTCGATTAATCCAGAGCCAACTAAGAATTACATATAACCATTTTTGACTGATGTTCTCATATTCATCTTCTTTAAAGTTAGGACATAGTTCATTAATAAAAGGAGTGATGTCATTTGATTCACTCGGGATAAGGAATGACAATTCAAGTTCAGCGTTAGTATAGTTTTCCGTTAATAAACTATTCTCTGCTTTTTTTATTGGTATTTCTGAAGTGAGAAGATTATTTTCATAGCCCCATTTGATATCACACCATGAAAGGTTCACTTTTTCATCAATAAAATCAGCAGGTATTGGATACAAATTCATGTCATTGTGCCTCTGGTCTTACAAAAAACCTTTAATTCGACTATGTGCAAAATCTTCACAAGTAATAGTTTATTGATTATCAAGCGTATATTTAAAAATATTATAAAAATTTCAAATTCAGTCTCTTAGCTTCAGCTTGATCGCCATACCACCACACGGCTTTGTCTTTCACTGGTGCAGACATTTCTTCGTCAACACCATAATATTCTTCTGGATATTTCGGATATGGACTGCCATCTTCAAATCTAGTTAATGTCGTATTATGGATAAATAAATCATAAATCTGTTGATGACAATTTGGGCATAGAGGCAATGAACGTAAAAAGCGTTCATGTTGATCATCATAGGATTCTTGATTATTTACTTCTTTAAATAAAATAGGATCGCTACGGCCTGTGATCCATAGAATGGTATGGCAGTTTGCGCATTGCGCACCTAGTGGTTGAGCTCTAGAATCTCTTTGAGAATCATATTGCAAACCATGTTGCTGATAGCCTTTCAGATAGTAAGGTACTACCGCTATTTCACTAGCTGCCACCTGATGCAAAGATCTCATAGATACTCCTTTTTTAGAAGCAAAGATAGAAGAAAAACATAAAGAAACAACCGAGTCCTATTGCTACCCATGATATTAGTTTAGATATAAATCTATCTTCTTTAAAAAAGAATGGTAAAACCCATTTATTGATGTCTATTTCTCTTAGCCAAGATAAATACCAAGGAAAAGTTAATGCAAATATAAGAGAACTTACGAACATACCAACAGATGGAGGCCTCTTGTAAAATTCAGAGCCACTCATTTTAAAAAACATTACCCAAAAAATTACTTCTAGAGCACATAGCAAGACACATAAATAAATATAAAACTTATTCTTCAGATTAGTAATAAAAGTTGGTGTTAGTATCCAGAATGGATAAATGAATCCAGATCCAAGTCTGAGACCATATAAATCATTATTAATATCAAATAGAAAGCATCGTAGAGGTACTATTATATAATAAAGAGCAAGTAGAAGAAGACTTAAAAACTTAACTCGATTAAGAGTGTTAGAGTCAAGATTTGTAACAATAGGTTTAAATATTAAATATCCAAAAAAATAAGTAATATAAAAATTAATTAGATAAATAAATATAGAAAAATACGATTCTGGATCAAAAATTCCATACAGGAATAAAAATAACACCCAAAGCGATCCAAAAATAAAGAAATTTTTAGTAATAATAAAAAATGGAGATTTGGTTCTAAGAACTGATGGCTCAATCATAATTTGCACTGCTGTATACCCCATCTATACATAGCCATTTCTAAGTAATGACTATAATTAATTCAAATTTATCAATATATTCGGTAGATATATAAATTCATGCCATTGTATCCTCCTGTACCCTAGCTGTTTGCAAATATACTTTTGAGTAGGTTGATTCAGCTACAAAAAACTTATCTGTATCATTTCAAGCAAATCATCACTTATCACTTCGAAGTCTTTAATTTTTGCTGAATGAGTGTTCATTAAAGGATGATTTAAAGATATTTCCTCTAATTCATCCAATGCTCTTAATTTATTAATCACATGAATTTCAAGTGGCAATAAAGTAAACGGAGGGCGAATAAATTTTGGAGGATACTTACGTAAATCATTATCTATTAATTCTTCGCAGTGTAAATTTGCTATATCTATGAGTAATGGTTCTAAAAATACTGAGTCACATGACCAATTATCTATCAAATCTTTAAATTTTCCGCCTATTTTTGCTTCTAATGTAAATTCTTCATTAATCCATTTGTAATAAGCCCATAATGAAAAATAGTTATAACTTAAAGGAAAGTCAGATAGAAATTGTTGTTGTAAGCAAAACTCCACTTGGCGTGCTAATTTCTTTGCTAAATTTTTATTATTTAATAGAATCGCCCAAAAAAGTAGTGCAGAAAATTCTGAAAAATATTTCTTTAACTCATGTACATTCATTTTATCTAGAGGTTTTCTTTTAAAATCTTTTAATTGTAATTCTCTTCCCACTTCTGCATACATCAAGGCAAGATTTAAACTATTCAAAGCATCTATATCTGCATTATTATTTTCAATTTTTAAGAATGCCAATTGGGCATAAGATATAGACATACCCACTATATGATGAGGAAAAAGTATATCTTTCCCATCTAAAGCATATAGTATATGTTTTTCATCAAATTTTAACGAATATGCTAAATTTTCAATACTATATCTTTTATAAGCTTTTAATAATTTATTTAGTTCTCTTATTTCTTTCATAAACTAACCCTATTGGTTTTCTATCAACCCAAAACAATTATAAAGATTTGATATTTTTAACTTTACTTTAAAAATAGCTTTATAAACTATAATTTATCTTTATGGCATTACTTATTTAATTTCCTCCCCAAAAACCGCTCCAATACCTTTCCAAACTAAAGACTAAATCAAAAAGTTCTTTAAGCAACCATTTTCTATACTCAATTGCCATGTGGTAGGTCTGCGAGTAAATCTATTTAATTTCAAAAATGACTTTAAGTATGGGGTGCCGCCTAATTATGCCACCACACCTCAAGCAGTAAAACTAAATCAACTAATAGAAAAAAGAGACCTTTTATGGCCTCTTTTTTCTAAAAAGTAGAACATGGTAAAAGCTTTTAAATTTATTTTTTCATTAGTTTAAAAGCAACTACATAGTCACCAGGTGGTGTTTGCATAAAGTAATGACCACCTGCAACAATGACAACATACTGCTCTCCATCAATAGAATAAGTCATAGGTGTTGCTTGTCCACCCGCAGGTAATTTGGCACTCCAGATTGACTTACCAGTTTTACTATCAAATGCATGCAAACGGTTATCAGTTGCAGCACCAACGAATACAACTCCACCATCTGTAATGATAGGTCCCCCATTATTAGGCGTACCAATATTAATAGGTAAGTATGTTGGCAACCCAAATGGACCATTGTGCTCTGCAGTTCCCAAAGGTTTTTGCCAAATCACTTTCTTGGTGTTCATATTAATAGCGGTAACCATTCCATATGGTGGTTCATTGCATAATACATTGGTAATTGGAGCATAGAATGGTTGAACATTTACTGCATAAGGAGATTCAGCCATTGCCGCAATTGAGCCATTTTTCTTAGCACTAAATTTCGGATCATCCATCGGTAAAATACCTTCTTGATCTGCTTTAGCTCTTGCAACCAACTGGTTGTACATTGGGGTATTACTCCAGTTAGCGATCAAAATACCATTTTTAGGGTTATAGGCTATGCTTCCCCAATCACTACCACCATTAAATCCAGGATATTGAATCCATGGCTTATTAACCGTAGGAGGAGTAAATTCACCAACATAATATGCCTGTCTATATTTGATACGACATAGCATTTGATCTATTGGTGAAACACCCCACATTTTAGTTTCATCTAAGTCTGAAAAGCCCAACCGAGGAATATCTACAGACCAAGGTTGTGTTTTTGCTCGAATATCATCAGGAATTACTGAAGCAGAAGCAGGACGCTCTATTACTTTAGATATTGGTTTTCCAGTTATTCTATTTAAAACAAAAGTTTGTCCACGTTTGGTCGGCATTATTAAAGCAGGTACGGTTTTCCCAGATTGATCTTTATAGTCCATTAAAGTGGCTTGTGAGCCTAAATCATAGTCCCAAGCGTCATTATGTACTGTCTGGAAACTCCATTTCTTTTGTCCTGTTTGAATATCAAGTGCCACAATAGCTGTTGATATTTGTTTTTCTTCCTCAGTACGCAAAGCACTATAGTAATCTGGAGCAGAACTACCAGTTGGAACATAGACTGTATTTAATTTTTCATCAACAGTCATTATAGTCCAAGAATTAGGCGTACCACGGCTATAGGTTTCACCTTTTGGAGGTAATCCATGTCGATTTGGTTGCCTTACATCCCAAGCCCATTTAAGAGAGCCGGTATCAACATCATATGCACGTATTACCCCAGAAGGTGCTGTACGACGTTGGTTATCTTGAACTTTATGATTGACTACAATTACCCCATTTACTACAGGGGGTGGCGACGTAACAGCCATAAAACCAGGCACTGTATGACCAATCCCTTCTAGCAAATTCACATGTCCGTTTGTACCAAATTGAGTACATGTTTTTCCTGTTTTTGCATCTACCGCTATAAGTTGCATATCGAGCGTGCCTTCAATCACCTTTTCATGACATATTTCATTCTCAGGAATTACTTTTGAAGTATAGAACGTGACGCCACGACACACTGCTGTCGAAGGTAATTTCTCATAAGCTAAATTATGATTATATTCCCAAATTTTCTTACCAGTACGTGCATCTAATTTCAGCATGTTATTGGTTGCAGTACACAAATAAAGAGCATCATTTACTTTGATGGGTGTAGTTTGAGCAGCCCACTTATTTTTTTTATCTACAGGAGGCATATCTCCCGTACGGGTGACCCAGACTTGTTTTAATTGATTAATATTTTCTGGGGTAATTTGATTGATAGGAGAGAATCTAGTTCCATAGGCATCTCTTCCATAATATCGCCAATCTTCTGCAGGTTGTTGACTATCTGAATGGTACTGAGCAAAAGCTTTGTCTGGAATTTGCTTCTGATCAAATATAGAGTAATGTGGAAACCAAGCTAAAGCGCCAGCTATAACAAAACATAAAATGACTAAAGCTGTTAAAATACGAGAGATTTTTTTGCTAACTCCTTGTTCAATATAAGGTAAGAGCAAAGTTATAAATAAAGAAAATACTGCAATAGTTGCAACACGAGGTATCCATCCCCAGTATCGATCACCAACCTCCCATATCGTCCATATTAAAGTATAGACAAAGATTCCAGCAAAAATTTTAGCTCCTAATAGTTTATTTTTAAATAGATATATTCCTGAAATTAAAAGAAGAATACCTGCAATTAAATAATAACTTGAACCATCCAGATAGAGTAGATAGGTACCACCAAAATATAGAATAAGGGCAAATACTATTTGCACTAACGCATAGGTTTTTATAAAAAACCTACTTATATTACTAGATGTAGATTTCATTAATACCTCTTCAATTTTTATAGATCATGAGAGTGCTAATGAATAATTTAATAAGCATTTTTAAGTATTAATTTTTAATACTTAGATACTGATTTCTGAATTCACGCTATTTTTATTATATTTTTTTTAAATCAAATCTTTGTTGCCAAATTCACAACCTTATATTTCATTTTTAGCAACAAATAAATTATTTATCTCTTTGGTTAAATGATGTGAATCGTTTTATTTTTCCAGTCAATTATTTAAATGTTTAAGCTATTTTTATAACTTAATTGTATATTGGTGGGAATTAAATATACCAACTGATCATATCTACAAATTTGAAGATATAAGTAATGTGCGTAATCGACTTCAGCAGAGGCAAACATTTGGGAATGTTATTTTATAAAACCGAAATGAAAAGAAGAACATATAAATGTTCTTCTTTTTACAAAAAAGATCTATCACAAAAAACTTGAATTAAATTTTAAAACTTCTTGAACTGAACTTCTTTTTTCCAAATTATATTTTAAATTGAGAATCTTAGGCCATTTCTCTAAGTCTATAGAAAAATAGTCACACCAATGCAACATCACAAAGAAATAAAGATCTGCAATTGAGATTTCACTACCATTTAAATACTGATTTGCATGAAGCTTACTTTCAAGAAAATCAAAACTTCTAGATAGTTTTTGTTTAGATACTTCAATCCAAGAATCAATCTTTTCATTGTAGAAAAAAGCAGAAAAGTTCTTATGAATATCCATACTAATAAATGATAAAAGACTCATCATTTCATAACGTTCAAAAGAACCAACTTTGGGAATTAGATTTTTCTCTGGAACCAAGTCAGCCAAGTAAGTCAGTATCGTTGTAACTTCAGTGAGAACTTTGCCATTTTCAAGCCCAAGTGCAGGAACTGCCCCTTTAGGGTTAATCTTTAAATAATCTAGTCCAGATCCAGTGATTTTTGTTGATAAATCTACAAACTCTGTATCAAATACTTGCCCAGTTTCTTTTAAAGCAATATGAATCGCCATTGAACAGGCATGAGGATAAAAAAATAATTTCATAAATGGTAACCAAAATTTAAATAGAAAAAATAAAGGTAAAAATACAAATCTGCATTTCTACCTTTTTGAAATTATTTAAGTTTCTTATCTACGCTGAAGCCACCTGCTCCAAAGATAACAAGTGCCAAAAGACCTCCTGCCATTGAAATGTTTTTCATAAACATAATTTGGCTGTTCATATCAGAACCACTGTGGAATAACACTGCTGCCACTAATGAGAAACCAAACAATAGGAATGCGGCAAGTCGGGTTTGGAAACCAATCAATACAAGGAAGCCTCCTCCGAATTCCACCAGAATAGCTAATGGTAATAATGCGGATGAAACACCCATAGACTCCATATACCCTGCATTACTCGAGTATTGAAATATCTTTCCTAATCCAGATAAGATAAAAATTACAGATATCATTACCCGCATTAGAAGTGATGCAAATGGAAATATCTTTGGATGTTGGATAATTTTTTCAATTGCATTATTAATTTTAGTCATGATCATTCTCCCTCAGTTTTGAGCATGAACAGCAAACATTTCTGGAATACTATTAATTGTTTGGCTAATTGATTGAGAACGAGTTGGAAAAGCCATTCCTTCTGCACGCACTATAAATACATCTTGGACACCCAAGAAATTAAAAATATCTTTTAGATAGGATTCTTGATGATCCATAGGGAATTGGTCACCATAAGCACTACCGCGAGCACTTACAATAATAACCTTCTTACCTGAAACTAAGCCTTGTGGCCCATTTTCTGTATATCTGAAAGTCCGACCTGCAATTAAAATTCGGTCAATCCATGCTTTCAATGTAGTAGGGATACTCAAGTTATACATCGGTGCACCTAGTACAAAAACATCCGTTTCCTCAAATTGTTGAAGAATACGTTCATCAATCTGAGCTTCGGCACTCAAACTATCAAAATGTTTGGCAAAATGCGGAAGTGGATCTGCATGCAAATCTCGATACGTCACTTCTAAAGGACCATGTTTTTTTAACTCTTGAACAACTGCATGACCAATCTCTCTGGTTGCAGAGTATTCACCGAGTGCACTTGAATCTAAATGTAATAATTTCATTTCATACCTATATAGGTTTTTAAGTCGTGAAATGAGTTTATTCGTTTTAGATTTGCAACTTAAGATCTATAATTGGGAACATATGTTGCAAATAATGCAACCAACAATAAGGTAGTTCGAAGTAAAATAAATTATTAGTTCATTAAGGTTAAAAACACCTATGAAAGATTTGAATGATTTATATATTTTTGCCTTGATTGTTGAACATGGTGGTCTAAGCAAAGTAGAACAAAAAACAGGTATATCTAAATCCAAATTAAGCCGCAGACTTTCAAATTTAGAGAAAAATTTAAATGTAAAATTATTACAACGAGACTCAAGACAAATTAAGCTTACAGCAATCGGAGAACAGATTTATCAGTATGTGCAATCAATGCTTTTGGAGGCACAAACTGTCTATGATTTAATAGATCAGTTGCGTGGTGAGCCTATTGGATCAATTACTGTCAGTCTGCCAATAGATGTTGCAGAAAGAATTATGCCTCTTATTCTGCCTGAATTTATGGATAGATACCCTAAGGTAGAAATCAAATTTATTGTTACGAACAAGAGAGTCGATATCCTTAAAGAGTCTGTGGATATAGGTATACGTATTCGACAAAATTTAGATAGTGATCAGAATTTGGTTATGAGGCATCTTGGCTATACACAGTCAGTGTTGGTTGCTAGCCCCCACTATCTTAATCAATATGGCCTACCTACGCATCCCACTGAGTTAACCAAACACAAACTTTTAAGTAATATCGAAAATGAAAATCAAACATGGTTCTTTAGCAATCAAACTATTAACGAAAACTTAAGTTTACCAATAAAACCATTTATCAAAGCTGCAAGCTTAACTCTGCTTAATTGTTTAGCTGCTGATGGAAAAGGTATCGCTCTACTGCCTTTGTTGAAATGCAAAATTTTAATATTAGAAAAGAAACTTATAGTCGTTTTACCTGAATGGGAACTTCCAACTGGAAATTTTCATTTAATTTTTCCATCCCGAAGTGGTGCTTTGCCAGCATCAAAGGTCTTCCTTGATTTTTTGATAGAAAAAATTCCTCCACTGTTAAAAGAAATGCAGGATATTTAATTAATAATTAATCTAAATATATAAATAAAATGTCTATACCTATTTATATAAGTATAGACATTATTGCTATTGATAGGCATACATTAATAGAGCTGTGATTTCACCATTCTTTGGAACTGAGGTTTCAAACCCATAATATTGTCCATATTTTGGTCGCAAATATTCAGTTGCCTGATTACCTAGTGCACCAAGATATGCTGGGAGCTGAGCCATATGTGAGTTCGTTTTCTGAAGATCAGGCGCACCTACTCCCCATTTCACTACCCCATATGAACGACCAACTGCTTGCTTCATGTCTTTAAGAAATTCTAAATAGAAATCCACATCAGCTTTCGATCCGACATTACCGTGACCACCACTCAAGAACACCCAATTTAAAGTTTTTAATTCTTTTAAATTTTCTTCAAAGTAAAGTGGTACTTCAGCACCAGCGAAACCCCAATAAGGTAATTGATCGGCATTTATTAGATCGGGAATATGTGCAACTTTCTCACTTGGAATTAACCAAACACCTGTATCAGCAGTATGTGCTGCATATTTGAAACCATGTACTTGAACATTCACCCCTTCAAAATTAAAACTACCATTTTTAAAAGGAATTGTTTCTGTAGGTTTTGGTAACTTACTTTGAATACGGCTTAAAAGCTCTGCTGTAGCATCAGATGAAATAATACGCACTTTAATACCAGCCTTTTTAGAAGCCTCCAGAATCACTGGAGCTGAACTAATATGATCAGCATGTGCATGTGAGTAGACGATTGTAGTAATAGGTAATTTTGTTACTTCTGATATAGCTTTTAAAATCTTTCCTCCTGCATTTTCTACTGGGTCAAATAGCAGTACCCCTTTTTTACCTACATAGAACATCGTTCCATAGAATTGAGATTGAAAAAAATATGTATGTTCTGTCATACGCTGAAGAATATATTCTTGCTGAAGATTTCGGTTATATAGCCGATCAATTTTTTCTGTTGGATTTAAAACTTTTTTATTTGATGGGGTAACATAAACCGCATTTACAGTAGAGGGAGCTTCTGGAATATCTATCGCACTTTGAGCATTTGCTCCATGACTAATATTCAAATATATCAAGCCTAATAGTGTTGTATTTAAAAAGATTTTTTTCATTCGAAACCTCAGATATGCAATTAAATTAAATGTTCTATATTTCATAAAAACATTCTTATATTTCTGATTTCGAAAGAAGAAAACAAGCTACTAAAATAAGAACTTAAGTTGCAAAAATAAGAATCATCCGTAGTTATTTTTTAACTTAATATTCCCATATTAATAAATTCTTTTTTTAAATCTAAACACTCAAAGCTATTTTCTAGATTCATAACAAGCTTTTTTTAAGCTTTCCATTGCCTCTGCTGGCATAGGTGCTGTCATCATTGCATGATAATTCATACATTCTTGGGTTTCTCCTTTTTGCAAATTATGATTAGTAACGCAGGCTGAGATGATAAAAGGGATAGATAATATTCCTAAAAATTTCATAAGCAAATTCCAAAATTATAATGGAGTAATTCTAAATAATTTTATTTTAGTATATGTATGATTTTGTTACATATACTAAAAAATACTTTATCTAATGTTTTTTAAATTATAAATAAAAAATATATTAAATTACATAAAAATCAACAAGATAAACCAAAAAAAATACAAATCAATTAAAATTTGGAATTATCGGATATAAATCTGGATAAATTGGATATCTTATATCTTATAAAAAACAATAATAAAGCTTAAAAGCATCTTCATCCTTAACTTAAATTCATAAAACCTATTCTACATTTTTATGAATATTTAAATAAATTTCAGGAATGTATATGATTAAAATAGATGTGAACGATATCGTAGATAGGGAAAAACTAGCTCCCCTCCAGTGGGTAGTCTTTGTTTTAGGTTTCTTAGTATTTTTCTGTGATGGACTTGATACTGGAATCATAGGTTTTATAGCACCACCTTTGTTAGATGAATGGCAAATTTCAAAGGCCGAATTAGCTCCTGTATTTGGTGCTGCTTTAATCGGTATGAGTATTGGCGCCTTAATATCAGGTATTTTTGCAGATAAGTTTGGTCGAAAGAAAATTATGATTATCAGCATGCTAATCTTATCTATATTTACAATAATCTCTGCTTACTCGACCAATACAGCAGAACTGATTATCTATAGATTTATCACTGGACTTGGGTTAGGTGCGACAATGCCTAATGTTAGTACAATCGTTTCAGAATATATGCCTAAAAAGCATCGAGCTTTTCTCACAGGTTTAGCTGGTTGTGGATTCCTAATGGGAGTATCTTCTGGAGGGTTCCTTTCAGCTTATCTATTAAAAATTTTTAGTTGGTCTGAATTATTAATTATTATTGGTTTGATACCTGCATTACTTACCCTTGTACTCATTTTTACCCTCCCTGAATCCACACAATTCCTTATTATCAATAACCAAAAGAATAAAGCACTTTTAATTTTAGAAAAAATACATGGTAAAAAAATTGAAAAAGAGCTTGTCTTATCTTTAGCGGAAAAGGAAGTTGTTGAACAAAATAATCCACTTAAAGATATTTTTAGCAAATACTTATTTGGTTCATTAATGTTATGGCTTTGCTCTTTTATGAGTTTATTAGTGTTTTATCTTTTTACGAGCTGGATGCCTACAATTTTAAAAACTGTTGGTTTTGATCTACAACAATTAAGTCTTATGTCTACTTTATTCCCATTCGGGGGCGTGATTGGAGCTATAATCATGTGTAGATTTATGGATAGATTAAATCCAACCAAAGTGATTACTTTCTCATATTTCTCGGCATTCTTATTATTCATTCTTCTTAGCTTTACGCATACAAACATTAGCCTCTTTTCAATTCTGATCTTTATGATTGGAGGCCTATTAGCAGGTGCCCAAACAGCATTATTTCCGTTAGCTACTCTTTTTTATCCTGCGAACTGTAGAGGCTCTGGCGTTTCTTGGATGCATGGAATAAGCCGTATTGGGGCAATTTTAGGATCATTTTTAGGTTCTTTCATTTTTACTTTAAAGCTAGATATGAGTTCAATTTTCTTAAGTTTAGCCATACCTACTTTTATTGCTTTTATTTGTTTAGCACTTAAGTGGTATCGGGAGCTAAATATAGCTAAACAAAAATTTAAAGTTGTCTGAACTAATTAATTACTATCCTTTTATTAAATAAATTGTTATCGAGGCTTATATGACAGACCTATTCTTCTCAAATCTTCAAGAAAGAGAAATTCAATACAATGCAAGAAATTCAGTGGCTGATTTTGATGCTTGTATGAAGGAATATGCACGACTTGCGCAGAAATCCAAAGATGCTATTACAGGCTTATATAATCTACATTACGGCTTAGCTAGAAGAGAAACTTTAGATATTTTTCCAGCAAAGAAACAGCCTTCTCCAATTTTTATCTATATCCATGGAGGCTATTGGCGGGCACAAAGTAAAGATGATGCTTGTTCTATGGCTGAAAATTTTGTAGCACATGGAATAGCTGTGTCTACAATTGAATATAGCCTCTGTCCTCAAGCATCACTTTTTGAAATTGTGAGAGAAGTAAGAACATCGATTGCTTGGATTTACCATAATGCTAAAAATTATGGCATAGACCCTGAGCAAATATATATAGGCGGGAGTTCGGCTGGAGGACATTTGGTTGCAATGCTGTGGAATGATTGTTGGCAAGAAGAATTTAATTTGCCCCAGAATGTGATTAAAGGGGTTCTCGGTTTAAGTGGTCTTTATAATTTAGTGCCGTTATGCGATACAAGCATTAATGGATGGCTTATGCTCAATCAAGAGCAAGCAACGAAACTAAGCCCTTATCAAAACTTACCTCAACCAGAAAATTCAGCCCCACTTATATTAAGCGTAGGAGAGTTAGAAACTAAAGGCTTCCATAATCAAACTAATTTCTTCTATTCATTATGCAAAGAGAACGGTTTAAATGTTTCTATTGTTCAGGATGAAGTGCATAACCACTTTGATATTGTGAATACTCTTGCTGATAAAAATAGCGTGTTATTTAGAAAAATGCATGAAATGATCTATGGCTAAGTTTATAAGATTATGGCTCTTTCAATAGAGCCATCTATTTATAAATGTATTTGCTTATTTGTAAAAAATCTCTCCACCACCACATCCCTTTCATCCAAACTATTTGAGCTTAAAATCTGGAACATCAAGCCATCAATAAGATTTAAAACCATGTTCGCATCGGGTTTTAATGGGCAGTCTTCTAGACTAAATACCATATCAAAGATTTCTCGAAGCAGCCATTTTCTATACTCAATTGCCATACGGTAGGCCTGAGAGTAAATCTGTTTAATTTCAAAAATGGCTTTAAGCAATAGATAGTACAGACTATTAAAATTGACATGTAAAACAATAATCTCTTTGAGTTTATCGCTTGAAGTTCGGTAACGGCTTGAGTAAATAATTGCCAGCACTTCTTCTTTCAATCGGCTTTTTTGAAAAGATACGCACCTTTCAACAAGATGTTCTTTTGAGTGAAAGTAGTTGTAAAAAGTGGCTTTAGGAATTTTGGATTCTTTGGCAATTAAGTCCACGCCCGTATTGTGGAATCCATAAATATTGAACAGCTCTATTGCGGTATGAATTACCTGTAATTTTTTGGAAGATGTTTCTAAAGTTGGCATAGTTTTACCGTTATAAATTCTTGTTGTTTCTAAAAGAGATTAAAAAGCCTGTGCCTATTCTGGGAGAAAAAAAGCACAGCAAAGCCGTAAAGACTGTGCTTGGCACATCTCAAGTTTTATTGTTGATTAAGTTTTTTAGTCGTGACGATTTAAAGTCCGATAAGCCTAATGGCGATCAAACTGCTTTAAAAGTTTAAGTTGTGTCGATATAGCTTTTGGCAAAGACTGCCAAGAAAAAATGAATGTGCAAAGCCAACTCCTTCTATTGGGAGTTCTGCCAGACATTTTAAATTATGGTGGCAGAACGGAAGCAGGTTGACAGACTGGGTAAGACTCCAGCACACCCGAAGGTGTCCCACTCCCGTCCTACCGCAACGGGAGGGAACGGGTGTGCACACATAAAACTATCCCTCAGAAAGGAATAAGTCTGATGCGGTCTTACTACATGGTCTGTCAAAACCAGCTGGCAATGTAGGCCAGCCTGCAAATAGTAATCTTCAATATTTAAGGTGTCAATGTGAAATTGGCTAGAAATTATTTAATTAATTATTGTTTTTCATTAAATTACATATTTAAGGAATATCTTAAATAAAAATAAACAGAAGTAGAAATGGTAGAAGAAGCAGCCTCTGCAATTCAACTAAAGTTAAGCTATACAGCAGAAAAACAATCTGGTCAGGTCAGCTTACTTCACACATTAATGAGGAGACTTATTTATTAAAAAATATATAAAAGGCCTAAATCGGAAAAATTTAAGCCTTTTGTTTTTAGATAAGAGTTATAGCGTTAACTTAAGATAAGAATTCTTTAATCGTCTCTTGCATACTGGTAGTGGCACGACCAATTAACTGATGCAGATCTTTGCTATCACTATACAAGCCGCCTTTAGATACGCCTTCATCTGAATCTGCCAAAATGCCAGCAAACCCTTCTGGTATACCCAATTGTACCAAGAGTGCTTTATATTCCTCTTCTGGTAGGTCTTGGTAAATGACTTCTTTTTTGCTAATTTCACTTACCCATTTTGCTACATCATCAAGGGTATAACTCGTATCACCTGCTAGTTCATAAACTTTATTTTCATGCCCTTCTTGCGTTAATACCACAGCGGCGGCAGTCGCATAGTCTAAGCGTGAAGCAGAAGCAATTTTGCCATGATGGGTTGCCCCAAAAATTTTGCCATGCTCAACTGCTTGTGTAAGTCCCATTGCATAGTTTTCGCTGTACCAGTTATTACGTAATAGCGTATATGGGATATCCGATTTTTTTAAATATTGTTCAGTTTCAACATGTTCTTGTGCTAATAGAAGTGGTGATGTATCTGCGTTTAATAAACTTGTATAAACAATAAATTTTACGTCTGCAAGTTTTGCCGCATTAATCACATTTTGGTGTTGTACTGTACGTTGACCAACTTCACTCGATGAGATTAATAAAAGCTTATCAATACCAGCCAATTGAACCGAAAGTTTATCTGCATCATGACCGTAATCAAAAGCACGCACTTCGATGCCTTTTGAGCTTAAATCTGATGCTTTTTCTGGATTGCGAACTAATGCGACAATATTTTTTGCGTCAGTCCGTTCGAGTAATTGAGAAATAACCAATTGGCCGAGTTGACCTGATGCACCAGTAACTGCAATACGCATGATGATCTCCATCTGATGTAGTTGATATATTCCAATCATCGTAGTACCTTAACTTACTAAAAGTAAGTACTTACCTAAAAGTAAGTTTAGAAACAAATGTAAACTTTTGTAATAAAGGTGGTACGCGATGAAAGGATACGTTTTTGCAGCAAATTGTCCCTCTCGAAAAATTTTATTAACTCTCACGAGCCGTTGGAGTGTGTTGATTTTAGTTGCACTTCGAGATCAACGTCTGCGTTTTAATGAGTTAAAGAAACTAATTGATGGCATTAGTGAAAAGATGTTGGCACAAACCCTAAAAACGCTTGAGCACGATGGTTTTATCGTACGTCAGGATTATGCAGAAATACCACCTCGTGTAGATTATCAATTAACAGACTTTGGACGCGAGGCTTCCGAACGACTTTTTGATTTAACTACTTGGCTTGAAAATAATTTATCCAAGTTATTAGAAAGTCAGCCTAGTGCAGACATAGTTCAAAATTGACTCGGGACATAGAGTTATTATTGTATATTTAGCATTCAAACTCGCTTAATTCGCTACTTTGTGTTAGTATTGTTTTAGTAGTTACTATTGAGTTTATTAATTCGATATGAGTAAAAATAGCAATCTAGAAGTCTGCCCAATCGCCAGAAGCCTTTCTGTACTAGGTGATGCGTGGAGCATGTTGATATTACGAGATGCTCATGCGGGTTTCACTCGTTTTGATCAGTTTCGTAAAAGTTTAGGTATTGCACCTACAATGCTAACAAAACGTTTGTCTGTGTTGGTAGATGAAGGCTTACTTGAAAAAAGACAATATTCTGAACACCCACCGCGTGAAGAGTATGTATTAACTCAAGCAGGCAAAGACTTCTTACCTGTTTTATTTGTGTTTGGCGCATGGGGTCGAAAATACAAACCTTATGAACAGCCTGAAAAAATGGTGACTTTCCTTGATGCAGAACAAGGTACTGAAATCAAACCTATTGTGTTAGACCAAATGACGGGAGCTGAAATTGGCACTCGCCCTATTCGCCTAAAAAGCGAATAATATAAATATAAAAAAGCACTCAATTAGAGTGCTTTTTATTGGCCTGATGTAAAATAAATTGGTTATTTTGCTCGGCTACGTTTGGTTGCATAGGTTCCCCAACCACTGAGTAAAACTGATTTAATAAATGCCCATAACCCACTTTCTTTAGGTTTCGGCTCTTTACCTTTACCAATCCGTTTGAGTTGTTGGGTATACCAAAGTACTTCCATAATCCCCAGACTATCAATTTTCTTAATGCCTGTTTTGATGGGTTGCACTGACTGAAAACCATTTTTTCCTGCCAGTAAAGATTTGGGTACATCAGGTTCAATGGCCATAAGTCTTGCAATTCCAATGACATCACATGCATGTGACTGCAAAGCTTGATCCATACCTTCTACAGTTCGGAATCCACCTGTTACCATCAACGGCGTTTTTACGAGTGTTCTCACTTTTTCTGCGAAATCAATAAAGAAAGCTTCGCGTGCGATTGTCGATGCTTTTTGTGGAGCTTTGGCTACACCAGATTCGTAAGTACCACCCGATATTTCAATCAGGTCAATGCCTGCATTCGCTAATGCCTGAATGGTTTCTAAAGAATCTTGCTCGGTAAACCCGCCTTTTTGAAAGTCTGCTGAGTTAAGCTTAATCGCGATAGGAAACTCTTTACCGACTTGTTTTCGGATCTCTGCATAAACTTCCATCAAGAAACGGCGACGTTTTTCTGGTGTACCACCCCACTCATCATTTCTTAAATTGTGCAAAGGTGACAAAAACTGGTTAATGAGATAACCATGTGCAGCGTGAATCTCGACGCCACTAAAGCCAGCCTTTTGACATATGGCAGCACTACGACCAAAACGCTGAATAATATCTATAATCTCTGCATGAGTAGCTTCCTCAGGCGTCGCAAATAAAGATCGCATTTCTGGCCCGAACGGCACTGCCGATGCAGAAATATTACGTACATTTAATCCTTTCGTTGATTGTTTTCCCGGATGATTTAACTGTGCCCACAATTGAGAACCTTGATCGGTCACGGATTTTGCCCATTTTTGTAAAATCGCAAAATCACGCTCATCCTCAACAACAACATTCCCAGCCTCACCCAAGGCACGTCGGTCAATCATAATGTTGCCAGTTATGATCATCCCAATTCCTGATGCAGCCCAACGCTGATATAACCGAACATGTTTTTCGGTTGGATTATTTGAATAGCTGGCTAAAGTTTCACTGGTTGCAGCCTTCGCTAACCGGTTTGGAATGATGACACCATTCGGTAAAGTTAAAGGCTGATTCAAAAGATTCGTTTTTAATTGCAGATGAGTCATGGCTTATCTCACACAGTTAAAGAGGGTTTTGAATGGGGTTGAATAAAGTCCACTAAACTTTGAAACCACATCACATCCACAAAATTTCCGCTAATCACAAGGTCTTGTGTTTTAAGTGCAGTTAAAAAAGTATTTACGCTGTCTTTTGCTGACAACACGGTAAACCCTTTGCTACCCGTTTCAAACGTAAAGGTAAAACTTGGTGACTTGGTTAGCCCTGAATAAGAGTTAATCTTGCCATTTTTCACTTCGAAATAGCGGCCTTCACCACTTGCTGTTTGAATCTGAAAGATGACATTTTTATCTTTCACATAAGCTGCGCATTTCGGGTTCTTTTTTACAGCACGCTGCATGAGCTTGGTCAGCATCCACAGCAATAATTTAAATTTCATCATTTTTATCTTCTTGATTCATCAAATTGAATGGACCGAACTCATGGGCATTATTCATCTAAAAACTGGATTGCATGTTTTACGAAGCGTTCAGGGTACTGAAATTGGGCACCATGTCCTGCATCGGGATAAATAAATAGCTGAGCGTTTGGAATGTTAAGTGCCATGTGATATGCATTGATGGTCGGAATCATCACATCATCGACACCATTTAAAATGAAAGTAGGTTGTTTAATCTCACGTAAATGTGCAAAAGGATCTTGTTCATCAAGTTTAGGTAAAAAATGCATATTGGCTTCTATCTGTGCCTGCATGACTTCAACTGAACTTGCTGGATCTTGGTTTTTACGCTCATGGCGACGTTGCCAAAATTCATGACCCGCCTGAATAGCAGCTTCAGATCGGCCAAAAAATAAAAAGAGGAAGTTTTCTTCAGAAGGCACAGCAGTTGTTGCATGCTTCAATACCAAAGCAGCGACTTCTGGATCATCTCCACGTGGTTTGCCACCTCTTGGTCCCGTACCTAAAAGCATCAGTTTTCTGACGAGTTCAGGGTGGCGGCGTACTAAATCTTGTGCCTGAAACCCGCCCAGTGAAAAGCCTAATAGGTCAACCTGCTTTAAGCCTAATGCACGAATGACTGCTGCCGCGTCGTCTGCCATATCTTCAATACGAGTACGGGGCTGGCCAGTAGATGAAGCAATGCCGCGACCGTTAAACAAAATGACTTCACGTCCTTGAGCTAAACCATCAGTAATCAGTGGATCCCAATTGTCTAAACCACCTCGGAAATGCTGAAGAAAAAATAGCGGTGGTTGCCCTGCATTTGAGTTACCCCATCGACGATAGGCAAAATTTGCTCCATCTACTTCAATGAATTGGGTCTCGGCTGTTTGGTGTGTAATTGTTGTCATGGTCATAGTCCTAAATTTAAGTTCTTATTTAGCTAAGAATGTAAGTGATTGTTTTACAAAATCTTCATTAAACTGAAATATTCCCCCATGACCTGCATCTGGATAGATAACAAGTGAGCTATTTGGTAATCGCTTTGCTAAATCATAAGTATTTACTGTTGGCACCATTCGGTCATGATCACCGTTGGCAACAAGAACAGGTTGTTGAATCACAGAAAGGTCAGCAGGTTTTTTACTTCCCCATTTTTTTAATGCTTTAAGCTGGGCACGATAGGCAGAAATAGTGATTTCTTTATCACGGTTTTCAGTACGTTCATTAATACGTTGAATAAAGGCTTTTGCAGAAGCTTTACCATTTTCTGTACGAGTGAAGAAAAGATAAACCTTAGGGTCTTGACCAGTCACCATTCCACGAACTAAATCCCAATTAGAAATTCGCCCTACGGTACTAATTCCAGTACCACCCGCAGGGCCAGTTCCCGACAAAATCATTTTTCGAATTAAATTCGGCTGTTTTAGCGCAATCTCTTGTGAAATCATGCCGCCCATCGAAAAGCCAAATAAATCAACCTGCTTAAAGCCTTTTGCTTGAATGAAAGTAATCGCATCATCTGCCATTTGTTCAATTGACTTTGCTGGTTCACCAGTCGAAGCACCAACGCCGCGATTATCAAACACAACAACATGATGTTTAGCTGCAATTCCATCAATAATTCGTGGATCCCAGTTATCTAGTACAGCAGCTAAATGGTTTAAGAAAATGACAGGCGTTCCACCGTTTTGTTGACCATATTCTCGGTAAGCGAAGTTAACGCCACCTGCACTAATAAATTGAGTTGGGACATTTGTCCAATTTGTATCTTGTTGAGAGTTTTGTCCTGCTTGCGGATTGCTAACAGCACTTGATGACACTTTATGTGCCTGAATTGATGGTTCATTAAAAGAAACCGATGGCACAACCTCTGCCTGAGTTAAGGGAGCACTAAAAATAGATATCGCCGTCAAACTCATAGCAACTGTATTTAATAAAAAATTCATTTCTCTGATCCTCAAATTTAATTCATTGATCTGATTCATCTGTTTTTATGAGTGATCTTTCAAAGGGAGAAAAGATAAAAACAGAGTAAGTATCGATTTAATACCCACTATACGCATGTAAAAAAATATTGTCACTATCTTTTTAGTAGTAACTATTTTGTTTTTAGATTATGATGAAAATATCAAGGTGAAACTGAATAGCGAACACCTTCAAATTGGAAAAAATGGTATGACTGGTAAAGTAGTTCTAATTACAGGCGCATCTTCTGGTATTGGTTTAGCAACAGCAAACCTTTTACATGAGGCTGGATTTATTGTTTATGGCACAAGCCGGCAAGCAAAAGATTCATCAAAATACAAATTTCATCTTATTGAGTTAGACGTAAATCAAGACAATTCAGTTGCACAAGCCGTTGAGAAAGTAATAGCAACCGAAGGAAAAATTGATGTCTTAATTAATAATGCTGGGTTTGCAATAGCACCTGCTGGTGCCGAAGAAAGCTCAATGCAACAAGCACAGGCTATTTTTGATACCAATTTTTTTGGTGCGGTTCGAATGACTCGTGCAGTGATACCACATATGCGCCAGAAAAAATCAGGATTGATCTTAAATATCAGTTCAATTCTTGGGCTTTTACCTCTGCCTTTTGGCGCACTTTACTCTGCATCAAAACATGCACTTGAAGGTTACTCTGAATCTTTAGATCACGAATTAAGATCTCAAGGCATTCGCGTGTCACTTATTGAACCTGCTTACACCAATACGTCTTTGGGAATAAACTTACTCGAAGCAGACAATAAAATTTCTTTTTACGATCAAACGCGTGAAAAGCTACATAAACAAATGATTAATTCAATTAATAAGTCAGATGACCCGAGTGTGGTTGCCAATACAATTTTAACCGTCATTCAAAGCCAACAGGTCGTACCACGCTACACAGCAGGAAAAACTGCAAAAAGCTTAAAAGCGTTAAGACGATTTGCACCTGCAAAGATCTTTGACAAATTAATTCACCGCAGCTTGAAAGTTTAGAACAAACCCAAGCCTATAAAACTTTAAAAATAATTTCGAGAAATAGAGGTTTCAAATGAAAGCAGCCTACATTAGCCGCTATGGCAATATTGATGATATACAGTTCGATGAACAGCCCAAACCTTCTCTAACCGAAGATGCCGTGCTTGTTAAAGTTCATGCAGCCAGCATTAACCCTCTCGACTTAAGAGTTTTAGAGGGTGAATTTAAAGCAATTCTCCCAGTGAAGTTTCCTTTCATATTAGGCAATGATTTTGCAGGTACAGTCGTAGAAGTTGGATCGAAGGTTACCCAGTTTAAAGCTGGAGATGAAGTCTATGCCAAGACAGATTTAAACGGCGCTTTTGCTGAATATACTGTGGTTCAACGGTCTTCACTTGCACTTAAACCTCAAAATCTTTCTATGGAGCAGGCGGCAGCCCTACCATTAGTTGCCTTGACTTCATGGCAAGCGCTGGTTGAAATCGCAAAAGTTAAAGCTGGCCAAAAAGTGCTGATTCATGCAGGTTCAGGTGGTGTAGGTTCAATTGCAATTCAACTTGCCAAATCACTTGGCGCTACGGTTGCGACCACAACTAGTGCCAAAAACAGTGGTTGGGTGAAAGAGCTAGGTGCCGACATCATCATTGACTATAAAACAATGAACTTTGAGCAAGAAATAAAAGACTATGACGTGGTACTAGATACACAAGGCGGAAAAACTTTAGAAAAATCACTACATGTTCTTAAACGCGGTGGACGTCTTATCAGTATTTCAGGACCTCCCGATCACGCTTTTGCAGAGGCAATTAATCCGAACTGGTTCCTAAAATGTGTTATACCGATGTTAAGCTGGTCAATTCGACATAAAGCAAAAAAATTCGGCATTACTTACTCATTTTTATTTATGCAACCCAATGGTCAGCAGCTCTCAAAAATTTCCGAATTGGTCGAAGCTGGAAAAATTAAACCCGTAGTTGACCAAACCTATGACTTTATTCAAATTAAAGAAGCGCTCCAATATGTAAATACTGGACGAGCAAAAGGGAAAGTTGTTTTAAATAATATTGCTGAACTTTGAGCATTTATTTAAATAAAAAACACTACGAATGGTCAAATCATTAAAGATCTTAATTACCCGACCATTCGTAGTAGCTTTATAAAATCAAAAGTAATTTCTAGTCTATTTCTTTATTGGTATTCTTAAATGACTATGCCATGAGGACAAGAATATTCTTTAAATAAAAAATCATGATATTTATAGGATGCTTTCTGCTACAAGAAATAGACTTGAATACGTATAAAAAACCTCAACGAGATATTGAGGTTTTTTTATACGTTTGCGATAGTTTTATCAGTTTTGCTGATCTTTTTGTCGCTGTATATCTTTCTGATCTTTCACGTTTTGTTGCCGCTGTTGATTTGGTATATGGTGTTGGTATTGGTGGTTTTGTTGCTGTTGTTGATCCTGTTGGTTTTGCTCGAATTGTTGATCTTGCTGTTTATTTTGGCGATCTTGATCAATCTCTTGTTGCCGGTGTTGATCATTTTTTTGATTAGCCATATTAATTGTCCATTCTTTAATATGATTCATTTTTAAATTTACATCCTTATCATTATAAAGCTACCTCCTTCATGTGACATTTCCTTTCATTGTAAATTTTATGATTGAAGATAAAAATATATGACTAATAAAGATGCATTTATTTAAATTTTCTAAAAATATAAATTACATTGACTACTTGATAAAACAAATTTTATTTTAGATTCATAGATTAAAATGCTTTTCTTTCACCCCAACCCCAACCCCAACCCCAACCCCAACCCCAACCCCAACCCCAACCCCAACCCCAACAAAAAATACTCAAGCAACCTCTCCCGTTCATCTGGTTTACTCGGGTCTAAAAGCTGAACCATTGCTCCATCAATCACAAACAAAAACATGTGCGCATCTTGTTTTGAAGCATTTGCGTTAGCTGTTAAAAGCAGATTATAAATTTCCTTGATCAACCAGTTTCGATAGTCAATTACGACCTGATACGCCTTTGGATGTGTTTTCGCAATTTCAAAAATAGCTTTAAATGGCAAATGATATAGCCCTTCTAAATCGGCATGTAAAAAGTATATTTTTCTAAGTTTTTCAACTAGCGTTAAGTCTTTTTGAACATAACTAATTGAAAGTAATTCTTCTTTTAAACCATCTTTTTGAAAGGTCAGACTCATTTCGATAAGACGTTCTTTTGAGTGAAAATAATTATAAAACGTGGCTTTCGGGACTTTTGCTGCTTCAATAATTCGGTCTACCCCGACATTGTGAAAGCCATGTTTATTAAAAAGATATCTTGCAGAATGAAGCACGCTTAAAGCACGAAATGGGAGATCTGAATGTGGCATAGTTTTACCGTTATAAAATAAATTTTTGTTGTATATAAATGAGATATAAAATCCGCTGCCCTTTCTTGGGAAAAAAAAGGCATAGCAAAGCCATAAAGACTGTGCTTGGCACATCTCAAGTTTTATTGTTGCTAAGTTTTTAAACGAAATGATTTAAAGTTCGACAAGCCTAAAGGCCATCAAACCATTTAAAGATGGGTTAAGTTGTGTCGATATAGCTTTTGGCAAAGGCTGCCAAGAAATAATGAATGTGCAAAGCCAACTCCTTTAAGTATGGAGTTCTGCCGAAACATTATAAATTATGGTGGCAGAACGGAAGCAGGTTGACGGACTGGTTTGAACTCCAGCACACTCGAAAGTGTCCCACTCCCGTCCTACCGCTACGGGAGGGAACGAGGTGTGCACACAAGACTGTTCCTCAGAAGAAATAGTCCTGATGTGGTTCAAATATCGGTCCGTCAAAACCGACTGGCAATGTAGGCCAGCCCGCAAATGGTAATCTGCAATATTTAAGGTGTCAATGTGAAATTGGCTAGAAAATATTTAATTAATTATTGTTTTTCATTTAATTACATACTTAAGAATATCCTTAAGTATGAGATTTATTTAAGTTAGGCTTAAAAGCTACTCTAACGGTATAAGTTGGAAAAAGTGGTTCTAATAGGATAGTTTCATTAAAAATAAAAACTTTAGGGCACAAAGCCATAACGTCGTATATATTTTCAATTATTGATTTCAGCTTAGAAGTAAAGACTGGAATATTCTGATCATCTGCAACAACATAGACATTTTCATTGTGAAATGTTTGCATGCTTTCTAACAACTCATCCATGTCATCAAAATCTTTGAAATCTATATTTTTCCATAAAATATAGTTTTGTTTTATAGGATACATATTCAACTTCGTATAAACATCTTCTACGTCTATATCACTAATAATTTGAAAATCATTTTTGAGCGCATTTTTGCATTCTTCAAATAAGGACATATCTTTTACCTAATTTTCTTTTAAGATTAATAATCTATTCCAGATGTATTTTATAACTTTTCAGCTATTAATTTATCGGATTCTTAGTTCTGCCCTACAAAATATATCTTGCTGTCTTGCTATTTTTATGTATGATTGAGTAATCACTCAATTAATATATTTGTGTATGGCTCGTCCTCGTAGTGAAGATAAACGTAATGCTATTTTAAGTGCTGCTATTGAAACATTGGCAGAGCTTGGTGAACGTGCGTCTACCTCAAAAATTGCCAAAGTCGCTGGTGTGGCAGAAGGTACTTTATTTAACTATTTTAGTAGCAAAGAAGAGTTGCTTAATCAGCTCTATCTTTCACTCAAGGCTGAACTACGTCAGGTCATGATTCTCAATTACCCTGATCACTCCGATTTGCAAACACAAATGTCTCATATTTGGCAAAGCTATTTGGACTGGAGTTTAGAAGCTCCACTCAAACGCAAAGTAATGGCACAGCTTTCAACCTCTGAGCAAATTACCGAGCAAAGCAAACAAATTGGTATGCAAACCTTTTGCGATCTGACCCAAAATATTCAAGAACATATTAATAGTGGAACACTACGTGATTACCCACCGTTATTTATTGCTTCAATTTTGGGGGCGCTTGCCGAAGTCACACTGAATTTTATTGCCCAAGACCCTTCTCAAACCGAGCGTTATCGCAAATCGGGTTTTGAGGCATTTTGGCATGCAGTTTCAATATAAATAAAAGATAAGGACCTACGGCGTCCTTATTTTTGAACCAATTAATGAGTGAGTAAATACTCATTTATATAGATATTAATAAGTACTCTTAAAGTTCTTATTTGCACATATAGGTTTATTCCACTAAAGGAAAAACAAGATGACTATTTCAAACACAACAGACTTGCCTTCTCCCTTAATGCCGTCACAACAGCATGATGGCAAATTTAGAAATACACGTCCGAACCAGCACAAACCATCTTTTGGTAAGTCACTTCAGTTGATGTGGAAGTTTCTATTTAACAAACCGAAAGACACAGTTCCAAACAAACAAATTCCAGTTTTAAGCTTGTCGAAAGAACAACTTCTTAGTGCACCTGACCGCTCTCTCTTTCGTCTGGGGCACTCGACCATATTGTTAAAATTGCGCGATGAGTTTTGGCTAACTGACCCTGTTTTTTCGGAGCGTGCATCACCTTTTCAATGGATTGGGCCAAAACGTTTTCACCAACCACCAATCAGCATTGCCGAACTACCGCCAATTAAAGGCGTGATTTTGTCGCATAACCACTACGACCACTTGGACTACCACGCAGTCATGCAACTTAAAGATAAAGTTGAGCATTTCATAACACCGCTTGGTGTGGGTGACGCCCTGATTAAATGGGGTATTGCAGCAGAAAAAGTTCAACAACTCGACTGGTGGGACACCACACATATTGATGGTTTAGAACTGGTTGCCACCCCTGCACATCATTTTTCGGGCCGAAGCTTGAGTGACAGTAATGCTACTTTATGGGCATCGTGGGTGATTATTGATAATGATCTGCGTGTATTTTTTAGTGGTGACACGGGATATTTTGACGGCTTTAAAGAAATCGGAAATCGATATGGGCCCTTCGATCTTACAATGCTTGAAACTGGAGCTTATGACCCAGAATGGCCAGATGTTCACATGCAGCCCGAACAAACTTTACAAGCACATATCGATTTAAAAGGACGTCATTTGTTGCCTGTGCACAATGGGACTTTTGACTTGGCGCTTCATGCGTGGGACGACCCATTTGAACGGATTGTCGGTTTAGCTAAAGAAAATGCGTTAGCGATTAGCACACCGCAAATGGGTGAAATCCTAAATCTAAACGAGCCAAATGTCGAAAATTATTGGTGGCGTTCGTAAGTTTGAAAAAACTATTTGGAGAGTAAAAGAATGCTTTTGCTCTCCAATCTTTAAATTTTAACTTGTCTTATGTGCCTTCCAAGGAAACTTAATTGTGCACAAAACAAAAACCAGAAATAAAAATTGGGAAATATACATATAGTTGAGCAAGTCTCGCCCTACTTTTAATGTAATCCAAGTGTTGTGAATGACATCACTAAATATAATGAGAAAAGTCAGAATTAAGCCGATACGAGGTCTATAAAATAGAAGAATTGCTGCAAGTGGATCAATAAACGTTAAAGATGTCCAATAAATACAGGTAAATAGTGGTGCATTGTTATAGTCCCAAAACAAACCGTGCATTAGAACTGTTTGTAAATGGTTGAACCCTGCACCGATAAGACAAAGTGCATAAATACATCTAATAATAAATTCAGTTTTCAAAACAACTCTCTTATTTATTCATCATGCTATGTAAAAAAATATTTTTATTCAGATAAAGCTCTTCAATATTTTAATTGAAACAATATACATAAATATAATTTAAAAGACTCCATAAATAAATGATAGATGCCTATCCCCTTGCCTCTATCTTACTTATAAGTTGTGAACCAACTCATTAAACATCTATTAGACATTTCTACGCTCAAGAGAATTAAATAAATTTTTTTATAAATTATTAAAATCTTTTTATTTATTAAAACTTAAATTATTCAAATAGATAAATTCATAATTAACACTTTAATAGAGCTTATTTAAAACTAGGACTAACTTTGTCTTAGTTTTATTATTGACTAAAAACACAGACTACATTAGTCTGTGTTTGTAATTGATCAATTATGAAATTAAATGGCTTATATCACTAGTAGCGTCGAGTATGCGATTCACTGTCTTCTTTTTCTTGTGAACAATGAAGATAAACCTTTGAGTAGTAAGGATCTAGCTGAATTACAAGGAGTCTCTCCGAGTTTTATGGCCAAGATTTTTCCTAAACTTGAAAAGGCAGGCCTTGTTGTTGCACAAGAAGGTGTTCGCGGTGGGTATTTACTAGCCAGACCGGCTCATGAAATCAGCTTTTTAGATATCGTGAATGCAATCGAAGGTGAAAAACCGCTTTTTGAGTGCCAAGAAGTTCGCGGGAAATGTGCAGTCTTTAATCACGCCCCGCCAGATTGGGCAACCAGTGGTGTGTGTGCAGTGCATGCCGTCATGCTACAGGCCGAAAAAGCCATGCGAGATGCGCTAGGTGCTCATACACTTGGCGATATTGCAGACCGTTTTGGCCGTTATGCACCCGACGTATTTTTTAGTGATGTAAATGGCTGGATCAATGATCGCATTGAAGGAAGAACAGCAAAAATGCGGAAAAATAAAATATCACGGGATACCCCCGACTAATGAACTGATAGGGCTTCAAACCCTAAGCTAAAACTCCCCTAATCGTTTTAAACGCCTTCTCAGATTTTTCGGACAATCAGAGAAAGGATTCGCTCACCCTAAATTTTGTGGTGAGCTGGAATTTATTGTCCGAAAAACTATCAAAAGGATAATCAAATGAGTAAGCGTATTATTATTGCTGGTTCTGGCTTTGCTGGTTTATGGGCTGCACTTGCTGCACAAAGAGCAATTCACCTAGCTTCGCAAGAACAAAATATTGAAGTAGTGATGGTTTCCCCTAGCCCGAATGTTGGTATTCGCCCTCGTCTTTATGAAGCTGTACTAGAAAACATGAACCCTGATATTTCGGAGTTATTAAGCGTGGTTGAGGTTAAATTTCTGGCAGGTTGGGTAAATCAAATTGATGGCGACCAACAGACTATTGAGGTTTCAACCACCGATAGCAACAAACAAACCTTAAGCTATGACCGTTTTATTCTGGCAACCGGAAGTACCACGTTTATGCCTCCTATACCGGGCCTTACAGAATATGGCTTTAGCGTAAGCACACTAGAGGATGCCGAAAAACTAGATCAACATCTTAAAAACTTAGCCAATAAACCTGCAAATGCAGCGCGTAATACCGTGGTGGTTGCAGGTGGTGGGCTTACTGGGTTAGAAACTGTGACCGAAATGCCTGAACGTCTACGTAGTATTTTAGGTGAAACTGATGTGCGTGTAGTTTTAGTAGATTCATCTACAGAAATTGGCGCAGCAATGGGTGACCAAGCTGCTGCTGTTATTCGTGAAGCTCTTAGCGAGCTGGGTGTTGAAGGTAAAGCTGGCCTACGAGTTACAGCACTCGATGCATCAGGGGTAACACTTTCTAATGGCGAAAAAATTGAAACAGAAACCGTCATTTGGACAGCTGGCATGCGAGCTAACTCACTCACTTCTCAAATTGCTGGTGAAAAAGATAATTTAGGCCGTTTGATTGGGGATGCTTATTTACATGCACCTGAAGCAAAAAATGTTTTTGTGACTGGCGATACTGTAAAAGTTCCAACCGATGATTTAGGTAATTTTAACGTGATGTCTTGCCAACATGCCATGAGCCTAGGCCGTGTGGCGGGTTACAATGCTGCGGCAGAATTGGTTGATTTACCACTTCATGCATATAGTCAACCGAAGTATGTGACTTGTGTTGATTTAGGCCCGTGGGGCGCTCTCTATAGCGAAGGTTGGGACCGTCAGGTTCAATTTGTTCGTGAAGAAGCCAAAAAAATTAAGCAGGAAATTAATACTGTCTGGATTTATCCACCTGCGGCAGACCGTGATGCTGTGTTTGCGATAGCAAATCCTGATTTTGTTATTGTTCCTTAAATTTAGCTTTTCAAAATAGACCCATCCCCAAAAGTTGTAAGTCATGATTGACTTCTCTTTTGGGGATTATTTTTAATATATAAAACTTAAGTCTTTTCCAAAGCTTCTATAATTTCTAAAGCCGTTTTTTTAGCAGAAAATGGATTTTGGCCTGTAATTAAATTTCCATCTTGAACCACATGCGGCGCAAATGGAATTAAAGCCTTTTCATAGTCTGCACCATACTCTTTTGCTAACTCTTCGGCATTGTAAGGTACCTTTTTTGCTACCCCTGCTAAAATTTCTTCACTCCATGCAAAGCCAGTTAACTTCTTCCCTTCTATGAGCCGTTTACCATTGGAAAGCCTTACATTAAGTAAGCCACAGTAGCCATGGCAAACGCTCGACACAATACCGCCTTTTTCATAAATATTTTTGGTGATTTCTTGAAGTTCAGGGTTATCGAGAAAATCCCACATTACCCCATGACCACCCGTGTAATAGATCACGTCATAATCTTGCCAATGAATATCTGACGGTTTATGGGTGTTGGCCAGCAAAGTCATAAATGCCTGATCATCTTCTCTCGCTTTTACGGATTTATCGGCAACCAACGCACCCAGTGACTTTGGTTCAATAGGTGTTTTTCCGCCATTCGGGCTGACAATATCCTGAATATATCCTTGTTTTTCAAACTCATCGTAGGCGTGGGTAAGTTCACCTAACCATAGGCCTGTGGGTTCATCTACATCTTTATAACGTGAAACATTGGTCACGACATGTAATATGCGTTTAGACATCTTTTCACCTCATTTTTGATATTTATAATTCTGTTCATTGATTTATCAAAGCATAGAAACCTGTTACTGAAAGTGTGTGCTTAGTAAAGTTATGAACTAAAAAAAGAGGCATTCAGCATGCCTCTTTTCAAAATCTGATGTCTTTATTTTTAATTATTCACGGATAAATGCTAATAAATCGGCATTAATAATTTCATGATTTACCGTTAACATGCCATGCGAAAAACCTGGGTAGATTTTGAGTTGGCTATTTTGAAGCAATTCTGCCGATTTCACTCCAGAGGTTTTATAAGGTACAACTTGGTCGTCATCACCATGCAATACTAAAACAGGAACAGTGATTTTCTTTAAATCTTCGGTAAAGTCAGTCTGTGAGAACGCCACAATCCCATCGTAATGTGCTTTTGCTCCCCCCATCATTCCTTGACGCCACCAGTTAGCAATTATCCCATCAGATGGTTTTGCATCAGGTCGGTTAAAACCATAGAACGGCCCAGATGGAAGGTCACGATAAAATTGTGCACGGTTATTCAAAACCTGTTTTTGTAAGTCATCAAATACATCTTTTGGTAAACCTTCGGGATTATTTTCAGTTTTAACCATCAATGGTGGTACTGCGCTGACAAGCACAGCTTTTGCAACATTTCCTTCGCCATGACGAGCAATATAGTGAACCACTTCGCCGCCGCCTGTTGAGTGACCAATATGAATTGCATTTTTAATGTTGAGATGTTTAACCACCTCTGCAACATCGTCTGCATAGTGGTCCATATCATGACCATCCCACACCTGACTAGAACGACCATGTCCCCGTCTATCATGAGCTACAACACGATAACCTTGTCCCAAAAAGAAAAGTAGTTGTGTGTCCCAATCATCTGAGCTTAAAGGCCAACCGTGATGAAAAAATAAAACTTGGGCATCGCGTGGTCCCCAATCTTTATAGAAAATGTCTATGCCATCTTTTGTGGTTACATATCCCATCTTTGTTCTCCTGCTGAAAATCTGCTTATAGATTCGTTATTAAGGTTTGAATATTTATACTAAGTTAGACTTAACTTTAATCTTATAATGGCAATATCGCTCATAAGTTAACATGCCTTGATATGGGCCACAGTAATTACTCAGTCAATTAATGTAAAAGTGTTTCTTTGAAAGATACAATAACTTTTCAACTATTATTTAAAAAATTAAAAGGTACTAAATACTAAATCTGTTACAGACTTATTGTGATGAATAACAATCCTAAAAAAGAGACCCTTAATAGGTCTCTTTTTTTATTTATTAGATTGCTTCTCTTGTCATTTCGCCATTGACCAGTCTTAAAATTTGCAATGGGTTACTGTCTTTTAAGGCTTCCGGTAATAAGCTTTGCGGATAGTTCTGGTAACACACCGGACGTAAATAACGGTCGATTGCCAAGGTTCCAACCGAGGTGCCTCTCGCATCTGAAGTTGCTGGATACGGGCCACCATGTACCATGGCATCACAGACTTCCACACCCGTTGGATAACCATTTAAAAGCAAACGACCAGCCTTTTCCTCTAACACTGGAACCACATCTGCAAACTCGGTTAAATCGGCTTCGTCGGCAATTAAAGTCGCTGTAAGCTGACCATTCATGCTTTGTAAGGCTTGAAGGAGCTGAGCTTTATCTGCCACTTCAATGATGACAGTTGCTGGCCCAAAGATTTCTTCTTGCAGAAGCTGATCACCTGCTAGTAAAAGCTCAACATCGGCTTTAAACAATTGTGGCTGAGCCTGATTATCTTTCTGGGCTTGACCTGCCAAGTGCTCAATGCCTTGATGCTCGGTTAAATGCTCAAGACCTACCGCGTAGCTTTTTAAGGTTCCGGCATTGAGCATGGTTTGAGCAGGTTTGCCCCCCATAATATTGGTCAGGTTAGTAATGAGCTGGGTAAACTCGGCTGATTTAATACCTAAAATTAAACCCGGGTTGGTACAGAACTGACCGCAGCCAAGTACTACTGAATCTGCCAGGTCCTGTGCAATTTTGTCCCCTCGGTTTTTTAAGGCTTCGGGTAACATCAGCATTGGGTTAATACTGCTCATTTCAGCAAATACAGGAATCGGTTGTGGACGGGCTGCTGCCATGTCACATAAAGCGCGACCACCACGAAGCGAACCGGTAAAACCCACTGCCTGAATTAGCGGATGCTTAACCAGTGGTTCGCCCACACCATTACCATAAATCATGTTAAATACACCTTTAGGCATATTTGACTTTTCTACGGCACGTTCAATTGCCTGAGCGACAAAGTCTGCCGTGGCCATATGTCCGCTATGGGCTTTAACCACAACCGAACAACCTGCGGCAAGTGCAGAAACGGTGTCACCACCTGCTGTTGAGAATGCTAACGGAAAGTTGCTGGCACCAAAGACTGCAACAGGTCCAACACCGATTTTAATCTGGCGCAGGTCTGGACGAGGTAAAGGCTGACGCTCTGGCAAAGCGGTATCAATACGGGCACCTAAGAAATCTCCACGGCGTAGCACTTTGGCAAACAAACGCATTTGTCCACTAGTACGGCCACGCTCACCTTGCAAACGTGCAAGTGGCAAAGCTGTTTCTTGTGAGACGATTTCTAGAAAATCTGTACCTAAAGCATCGAGTTCAT
>Ga0207655_1000218_pt1 | contig 98543 bp, 84 predicted proteins | sample KBSM44metaG_FD_184398 | JGI IMG/M metagenome (GOLD analysis project Ga0207655, IMG submission 184398) | Miscanthus rhizosphere microbial communities from Kellogg Biological Station, Michigan, USA - KBS M4-4 metaG (SPAdes) (version 2) | ecosystem: Host-associated > Plants > Roots > Rhizosphere >... | reverse complement strand
AGGAGGAACGGATCCTGCTGAGAATGGCACTTTTTATCTCCCAGGAACAAAAGAACAATGCAATCCAGGTCCACAGGACTCAACGAAAAGTGCAAATTTTCTGTAATGCATCCTCGTCGTAACTGATTTTATAATTAATCCGACTGGCTGACAGGCTCGGTCGAGGATCCTCATTGGAGATAAAAAATTTGGATATGGAACTCAGTATCCGAGAAGCAATACGTTCTGATCTTGCGATCATTAGTGATTTGGCTCGCGAGCTCAATATCATCTATCATAAAGCGCGCCCAGATATTTATGCTGATGTGACTTTGAATGAGGGAGCAGATGAACCCCATTGGATGGAATTTATTGAAACTGATGATCATGTTGCGTTTATAGCCCGGCATAACTCTCTTCCCATCGGGTTTATTGCAGCGAACATATCAATACCAACAAGTCCACTTCTGAAGCCAGTCCCTGGTTGTAGGATTTGCTCAATATGTGTTCTTGAAATATACAGAGGGCAAGGAGTGGGTAAAGTATTGATGAACAGAGTGCGTGAATGGGCTCTGGCACGTAACGCGCAGGAACTCCGACTGGCTGTTTGGCATTTCAACAAGGCAGCAATCCGCTTGTATGAGGAGTTTGGTTTTGAGGTGCGTGCGCTTGAAATGGGCATGCCGATATCTTCTAAGGGGAAGGCTTGAGCGCCGGCCTCGCTCTCTGTCGGTTAACACACGGGAAGGTGAGTAGAGCATTATCAATGGCGATGACTATTCTGAACTTCCGCTCCTCGCTCATAGCAGTCTGTCCGCACCTTCGGGCGGCTTTGTTACATGAGCGGAAGTTGAAGGACTTATGGTAAAACGGTTGTATTAGGGAGGGTGAGCCTGACAGATTGCTATTCAACACGTATCACATCAGGATGACGCTCTGTTGCTGCTTCATGGAAAATATCGCCCAGACAGCCAATGATCTCGTCTTCTGCCATACTGTCCGGAATAGTAATATTGTAAAGTCGGGAAAGTTTTCGCTCTGTCAGGTCTGCGCGAAATATCAGCAGCGATCATCTTCGCGCTTGATCCCAATGTGTCGTCCCAATACGTTGTAAATCAACATTATTGTTTGTGCCATTCGGCATAGGTCAGTGTAAACAGCATGCTGGCTGGAGCATTTTCCACATCATGAATGTCACGTACATACCTTAGTCCGGCATTCGTTAGGACTTTCTGTGACGCCAGGTGATTTGCTCTTACTGTGGCAGATATATCAGGCAGTTTGAGTTCATTAAACCCATAGCTGACCGCATAGTTAGCAAACTCTGTCGCCAGGCCTTTTCCCCATGACTCAGTGGAGAAACGATATCCCAAGTTATTGATAGAAATATCGGCATAACTGCGGATGTTTAGCCCGCCAAAACCGATAATCCTTTCAGGATTATCTTTTAACGAGATAGCCCAGTTTCCGAAACCGTAATCTTCCCAGTGTTTAAGCCATCGAGCCAAGACATCACGAGCATAATCAATATCAGGATACGGTCCTACAGGATTAAACGTATTTGTGGCAGGGTCGCCATAAATTCTGAAAAGGTCATCTCCGTCTGAGTTGATTACAGGGCGAAGATGCAGTCGAGAGGTAGTTATCGGCAAAATGTCTCCTGAGTTTTTGATTCATTCAATGAGTTATCTTGCTGTTTTTATAACCAAAATCCTTCAGATTCACAACAGGGATGTTATGTTTAAAATGATGAAAATATTTAGTAGTCCTCAGTAAACGTCCGCTCCCCGCTCACAGCGGACAGTCCGTCTGCGTGGAGGCTGCTATGTGACAGAAATGGGCAGAGCGCGAGTAAATACTCATCAACAAGATGATATTGGGGAACTCACTACCCCTGGTTATATTTGCCAAAATTTAAGATGTCCTATAATGATTTTTTCATAAAAATACGGCTTGTTCCTTCCGGTTGACAGTCAATACGCCCGAACTCTTCCCAGCCATACTTTTTATAAAAATCAGGAGCCTGAAAGCTTATTGTATAGAGAAACGCAGCAGAGCAGCCTCTTTTTCGCCCTTCATCTTCAAAGCGATGAAGGATGTCTGAACCTATCCCCATTTTTCGCAACTCGGGTGGAAGATAAAAAAGATCCATAAACAGGAGTCCCAGCGATGACCGCCCTTGCATTCCGCCAAGTACCTTACCCGTGCGGGTTGATCTGACCAATACAGACAGTGGCTTACGATCGTTTATACCCGTCATAAGATCGTTAAATTCATTGAGCCCTTCTTCAATTAGCAGCAATTGCGCTGCATCTGAATCTTCACATACCTCAAGACTGATTTCTTCCGCTAAGCTGACCATTCCCTATGCCCTTTCAAAAGTGACAGACCCAATGCCTGAGTAGCCAGTGAGGTTAGCTCGGACAACCTGGATTTACCAGTTGCCCGCCTTTTCAGAATGCATAAACACCTGCCAGATAATATGTGGTCTTAATGATTTTAACTACCACACCGCGACTCATTATTCGCGCATTCAAACAGAAAGACGCATCGGCACTTTTCGATTACCTGTCTTCACCCCGCACACCTTGTTTTCAGGACGAGAAACTCAATTCACTGGAAGATGCAATAGGAGGGGTTGACAGGAGAGCCCGTGATACCAGCCAGTTCGCTGTATATGGCATCATCCAGCCTGTTTAATTCAATTCGACGCATTTCTCTCAGCCCATCTGGCCAGCGAACTCAGGCCAGAAAGCGATAAAAGATTCTCATCTTGTTGGATTTTCGCCAAACGAAAACGATCTTCGTGCTAACCCCTGCTGTTCAGCAAAATCGCAAGGTATCGACCGTTTTGTGATCTACATTGCAGTACATGATTAATGCTTTGTACTACAATTTTCATCAAGGTTAAGAACAATAATTGTGAATTGTGCGGTGATCTTGCGACGCATAGGCTCGATACAGGTAAAGTACCCGGCAACTTTTCCTTTTAGTCTTTTGTGGAGCATCTATGAGTAGCCAGGAGTTGAGCAAAACCGATCGCATTATTCTCGAGATAGGGCAGCAAATCGTCAGTGGCAAATATGCCCCGGGGTCTGCGCTGCCAGCGGAAACGGAGTTGTGCGAAGAGTTCCAGACGTCACGGAACATCATTCGTGAAGTGCTTCGCTCGTTGATGTCGAAGCGGCTGGTGGAGATAAAGCGTTATCGCGGTGCTTTTGTGGCTTTACGCAACCAGTGGAATTATCTGGATACCGATGTTTTGCAGTGGTCGTTGGCGAATGATTATGACCCGCGGCTGATCCCGGCGATGAGCGAGGTGCGTAATCTGGTTGAACCGGTCATTGCCCGCTGGGCTGCGGAAAGGGCGACCTCCAGCGAATTAGCGGTTATTGAAAAAGCGCTTAACGATATGATCGCCGATCACCAAAATCGTGACGCCTTCAATGAGGCTGATATCCGTTTTCACGAAGCGGTACTGGCGTCGGTGCATAACCCGGTGCTGCAACAACTCAGTGTGGCGATAAGTTCCTTACAGCGTGCCGTATTTGAACGGACCTATATGGCCGATGAAGCCAACATGCCGCGCACATTGAAGGAGCATCAGGATCTGTACGATGCGATACGGCATCAGAACGCAGATGCAGCAGAACAGGCGGCACTGACAATGATCGCCAGCTCGACCAAAAGGCTGAAGGATATTACATGAGAGAAAGTTATATCGCCATTGACTGGGGCTCGACCAACTTGCGCGCCTGGCTCTACCTGAACGGTGAATGTACCGATCACCTGGAGTCAGAAGCGGGGGTTACCCGGCTCAATGGCCGTACTCCTGAACAGGTTTTCCGCGACACACTTTTACCCTGGCAAGCTCATCAGGTACCGGTTCTGATGGCGGGAATGGTTGGCAGCAACGCAGGATGGATGACGGTACCTTATCTGCCTTGCCCGACGCGGCTGACTGATTTCTCCAGACAGTTAACGCGGGTGGAGCAGGCCACACCGTTCAACGCGTGGATTATTCCCGGTCTGAGTGTGGTCAGCGAGGGTAATTGCAATGTCATTCGCGGTGAAGAAACACAGTTAATCGGTGCTTATACAGAATGTCCGGCTTCGCTTTATCTGATGCCGGGAACGCACAGTAAATGGGTACAGATGGACGGTAGCGAGGTTGTTGATTTCCGTACTGTCATGACCGGCGAACTCCACCATTTGCTGATACACCATTCGCTGATTGGTATCGGGCTGACCGGGCAACAGGCAAATCCGGCGGTATTCCAGCAGGGGCTGGAGAGTGGTTTCAAAGAAACCAACATTATTCGCAGTCTTTTTGAGACCCGCGCGGCGCATGTGTTAGGGCAATTAGATAAAAGCGCCGTCAGTGAATGGCTGTCGGGGTTGTTGATCGGCAATGAAGTGTCGCAAATGCAGCGGCAATACGGCATCACTGGCGATCAGCCCATTACCTTAATTGGGAGTCCCAAACTGACCGCACGTTACCAGCAGGCATTGAAGTTTGCCGGACTGACCTGGCAAACGCTGGAAGGCGACCGCGCTTTCCAGGCAGGTATAAGGAGTATTATCAATGAGTTGGAATACTGAGCTTCCGTTAATCGCCATTCTGCGCGGTATCACGCCACAAGACGTTCAGGCGCATGTGACAGCATTGCTGGAGGCAGGCTTTGATGCAGTGGAGATCCCACTCAACTCGCCTGACTGGCAGCGCAGCATCAGTGAAACGGTGAAAGAGTTCGGGCATCGGGCGCTGATTGGTGCCGGGACGGTTTTACAACCTGCGCAAGTTGATGAACTGAATACGATGGGCAGCCGTCTGGTGGTCACCCCTAATATTCAGGCGGAAGTGATTCGACGGGCTGTGGGGTATGGCATGACCGTCTGCTCTGGTTGCGCGACCGCGACGGAAGCCTTCAATGCACTGGATGCGGGCGCTCAGGCGCTGAAAATCTTCCCTTCCAACGCCTTTGGACCGGATTACATCAAAGCGTTGAAAGCGGTGCTACCGCCAGAAATTCCGGTTTTTGCCGTGGGGGGTATCACTCCTGAAAATTTACATCTCTATCTTAATGCCGGTTGTATCGGTGCAGGGCTGGGAAGTGATCTCTACCGTGCCGGACAGTCTGTTGAACGTACGACACAACAAGCTAACGCCTTTGTTAAAGCTTATAAGGAATCAACCCGATGAAAGTGACCAAACTAACCACCTACCGGCTGCCGCCGCGCTGGATGTTCCTGAAAATAGAAACTGATGAAGGCATTGTCGGTTGGGGAGAGCCGGTAGTTGAAGGCCGTGCCCGCAGTGTGGAGGCTGCCGTGCATGAGCTGTCTGAATATGTGATCGGACAGGATCCGGCGCGCATCAATGACATTTGGCAGACCCTCTATCGCGGTGGATTTTATCGCGGTGGTCCGATTCTGATGAGCGCGATTTCCGGCATCGATCAGGCACTGTGGGACATTAAGGGCAAAGCCCTGGGCGTTCCTGTTTATCAACTGCTCGGTGGTCTGGTTCGCGATAAGATTAAAGCCTACAGTTGGGTTGGCGGCGACCGCCCGGCGGATGTGATTGAAGGCATTAAAAAGTTGAAAGGCATTGGTTTTGATACCTTTAAACTCAATGGCTGCGAAGAAATGGGCATGATAGACAATTCACGTAAAGTTGACGATGCCGTCGCCGTCGTGGCGCAAATTCGTGAAGCATTCGGTAACAGCATTGAGTTCGGACTCGACTTCCATGGCCGCGTCAATGCACCTATGGCGAAGATTCTGATCAAAGAGCTCGAACCTTACCGTCCGCTATTTATCGAAGAACCGGTACTGGCCGAACAGGCAGAATACTATCCTCGTCTGGCTGCTCAGACACATATTCCCATTGCTGCCGGTGAACGCATGTTCTCGCGCTTTGAGTTCAAACGTGTATTGGCCGACGGTGGTTTAGCCATTATCCAGCCGGATTTGTCGCACGCGGGTGGGATCACGGAATGCTTCAAAATTGCTGCGATGGCAGAGTCTTACGATATTTCGCTGGCACCGCATTGTCCGTTGGGGCCGATCGCACTGGCTTCTTGCCTGCATCTGGATTTTGTGGCGCGTAATGCGGTATTCCAGGAGCAGAGTATGGGTATCCATTATAATAAGGGAGCCGAATTATTGGATTATGTCATTAATAAAGAAGACTTTACCATGACGGATGGTTATTTCTATCCGCTGAATAAACCCGGACTGGGCGTTGAAATTAATGAGGAGTTGGTGATTGAGCGCAGTAAGAATGCCCCTGACTGGCGCAACCCAATTTGGCGTTATGAAGATGGTGCTGTCGCCGAATGGTAACCTGTTCTATATATTTTAAGTAACAGAGCTATCAGGTAAAACTATATCAATAAAGCAATTAATAATAATATCGATATATCCGTATTTGTTTTTCAATCCACATTAGGTGGAATGGCCATCTTATGCCCTGACACCAGAGCAGACTCATTAAGGTGATAATAATGAACATCGATCTGTGCTCTACAACACTAAAAAAATTAAACGCAAAAATAATACCTTTTATTATTATTTGCTACTTTGTTGCCAATCTGGATAAAACCAATATATCCGTTGCGGCACTGCAAATGAATGCCGATTTGGGCCTGTCTGCCAGTATGTATGGCCTGGGTGTCGGTATGTTCTATATCTCCTACATCATTTTTGAAATACCCAGTAACGTCATTATGACGCGGGTTGGTGCACGCATCTGGATTGCGCGCATCATGATTACCTGGGGGATTATCAGCGCCGGGATGTCACTGGTCCATACGCCGACACAACTGTACGTGATGCGCTTTTTGCTGGGTATGGCAGAAGCCGGTTTTACACCGGGGATTATCTACTATATCTCCTGCTGGTTTCCCAAGAGCAACCGCGCACGTGCCATGTCGTTCTTCTATATGGGATCGGTGCTGGCGTCAGTGATTGGATTACCGATTTCCGGCAGTATTCTCAATATGCACGGCATTGCTGATATCGCGGGCTGGCGCTGGCTGTTTGCGATGGAAGGCATCCCGGCCATCATTCTCGGCTGTCTGGTACTGTTACGTCTGCCGGATACGCCAAATCATGCCACCTGGTTGAGTGCGGACGAGAAAAAATGGCTGAACACCCGGTTACAACAAGAGAATGGTGACGTAGAAGTAGGGAAACATCATTCATGGGCCAGTGCGCTCAGGAATAAAGTGGTATTGATGTTGAGTCTGGTGTGGTTCCTGCAAGCATTTTGCTCAATTGGTATTACACTCTTCCTGCCGCTCATTATTAAAAGTGTGGCTACAGAACAGAGTAATTTCGTTATTAGCGTTTTGTCGGCCATTCCTTTTGCCTTTGCCGCGATATTTATGTACGTGAATGGACGCCATTCGGATCTCACCAAAGAGCGATCGCTACATCTGGGGGTGCCGTTAATTATTTCCGGCTTACTGCTGGCTGCTTCGATATATACCAGTAACCTCTTTATTGCCTATATTATGCTGGTATTGACCGTCGGCTTTAACTTCGCGCTGACCCCGATATTCTGGGCGGTAACGACCGAAAAATTAGCAGGTGTTGCTGCAGCGGCGTCTATTGCTTTTATTAATGCCATTGCCAACTTTGCCGGTCTGGGATTGCCGCCATTGCTGGGAAAAATAAAGGATGTCACCGGCAGTTTCCATTATGGCTTATTGATCATTGCTACGGCACTGGTTATCGGCGGCATCGTCGGTATCTATGTCGGCCGTCCGGCTAAAGTAATAGCGACAAAATCGTCAGCCTCATCATTATCGCAACACTAAGGTCTCGTTATGAAGAATATCGCGGTTAAACAGAAAATATTGAAGCAGGCATCGCTGCCAGATCAGTTGAATGCACAACTGAACGCGCTATACGATGTGTATGAATACAACGACATGGCCGCCGGGGAGTTTGACCGGTTAGCCGCCGAGTTTCGTGTAGTACTCACTAACGGCGAAGCCGTGGTCAGTCGCGAATTTATGGGACGGCTACCTAACCTTGAACTCATCAGCGACTTTGGTGTTGGCTATGACGGTATTGATGTTGCCGCAGCAAGAGAACGTGAGATCGCTGTGACCCATACCCCCGGCGTATTGACGGATGACGTCGCCGACCTGGCCATGGGGTTGATACTGGCAACGTCACGCCAGATCCCCGCAGCACAACGCTTTATCGAACAGGGAGCATGGCAGAAGGGCGGTTATCCCTGGACCCGTAAAGTCTCAGGGGCGCGGTTAGGCATTATTGGCATGGGGCGTATTGGGCGTGCTATCGCCAAACGCGCTGCGGCATTTAATATGTCGATCGCCTATACGGATCGCGCTGCACTTGCCGACACGGATTACACCTTCCATGCAACTTTGCTATCGCTGGCCGGGGCGAGTGATTTTCTGGTGGTCTGTACCAACGGCGGTGCCGAAACCCGCGGCCTCGTTAACCGCGATGTATTGAATGCTCTGGGCGCGGAAGGCATTCTGATCAATATTTCCCGTGGTTCGGTAGTCGATGAGCGGGCGCTGACTGAAGCCATCGAAGAGGGGACACTCGGGGGAGCCGGTCTGGATGTTTTCACCGACGAACCGCACGTTCCGCACGCATTGTTACACCGGGCAAATGTGGTGGTCACGCCGCATATGGCCAGTGCTACCTGGGCGACGCGCAAAGAGATGTCGCGTCTGGTGCTGGAAAATGTCAACGCCTATTTTGCCGGCGAGCCGTTGGTGACACCTGTTCCGCAGTAAGCGAATGAAAACGTATTCTGCATGTAAATCAAAGCGCGGCGTTACGTCGCGCTTATTGATTGTCAGCGTTAAACCCCCATCCGGGAGGGGATGATTGTCCCGGAGCGGAGGGAAAACTGGAAATGCCTGAGGTATTCAATGGCAGAGACCCTGCCGTAAAGATATAGACAACGTCTATATCGCTTGCGAATAAATCGATTTCACTTTGTTGAACGTCAGACTTATGCTGCTGCGGAAACATTAAGGGCTATCAGGAGAGAATATGGAAACCCAACAACTGGCAGCGTTAGTTGTTCACTCAATTGGCGGCGCGGATAACCTCACTAAAATGACCTACTGTGCCAGTAGGATCCGGATGCAGGTGCGCGATGCCTCCCTGCTCGACAGGCAGGCATTAGAAGCACCGGAGGCCATTCGGGCTGTACTTGAAGTAGAAACACCACAATGCGACACGGAGTATCATCTGGTGGTCGGACCGGGCAATACCCGGTCGCTGTATCAGGCGCTGACGGCGTTAACTCAAAAATAGTCAGACCAGCAGGTGGCTGACCCGCGCCAGATGCTCTTGCATCAATGCCTGCATCTGCACCACGTGCGCCGCATCCATCTTCTCCCGCATCATATAAAAGCCCACGTTATAGCGCGGGCTTTGTTGCGTGGTTTGCAGCGGTATAATGCCGTAACGCGCAAAGTAGTCCGCCATGCACGTCGGATAACTCAGCATGATGGCGTCGGAATCATTGACCATGTCTATCGCCGCCATCATCGAGTTAGTTGACCAGATCACCCTATCTTCAAGATGCATCTGGTTGCGCGCCAGCCTTTTGGGTTGCATGTCCTCGACCATGTGTTGAAAACGCCCTTCATCCGGCGTCAGTTCAACGCAAGGATAGTCTTGCAGCTGGAAGGGGTCGATGACGTTGTTGCCTAACGGATGCCCGCGTCGGACAAACAGGCTGTCGGTGACGCTGAACAGCGGCACAAAGGTGATGCCTGCCCTGGAATTCAGCCCCTGAATCTCATGCCCGATAAAGAGATCGATATCACCGCCAAGCAGTAAGTCCATCAGTCGCAGGTGATTTCCCTGATCGATATGGATATTTACCGTGGGATGCAGCGTGCGGTAAGTGTTGAAACTGTCGCGTACAAACATGTGCCACCAGGCATGCCCGGTGCCCATCCGCAAACTCTGCACCTGACGCGCTTTGATAAGCGCCAGTTTACTCAGCGTATTTTCATAAATACGCTGCATCATCTGCGCCTGCTCCAGCAAAAGATCGCCGTACTCGGTCGTTTTCACGCCCGTTGAGGTGCGCACAAGCAGTTGCACGCCCAGATTCTCCTCCAGCTTCTTCATATTATGCGTAAGTGTCGGCTGACTAAGGCAAAGTTTGTTTGCTGCATGACTCACATTTTTGAACATCGCCACTTCGATAAACTGCCGCAGAATTTTATCCAAGATCACACATTTCCCAGGTGGTATAGATAATTTGTATACCTTAGCAGTGAAAATCAATTTCCACCAATGTCTCCGCTTCGCTATTTTCCTCCTATGACGGTATTCCCGCCACGACCTGAGAGTAAGCCATGAGACGAGTAATCCCGGGACTGGTTGCAGCCACGCTGACCCTGACATCGAGTCTGGTTCATGCCGACACCCTGCGTATGGAATGTCCGCCTGGCAAGGAAAGTCGTCAGTTCTGTAACGACATTAAACAGCAGTTTGAAGCGCAGACCGGTCACACGCTGGAATTTATCGATCTTCCACCGGCCTCGAATGAAAAATTGTCGTTGTTTCAACAGATATTTGCCGCCAAAGATTCGGGCGCGATCGATCTCTTCCTGGCCGACACCGTCTGGATCGGTGTGCTGGATAAACATCTGCTGGATTTAACAGATAGCGTCAGTGATATCCGCAATGATTTTTTCCCGAACGCGTTCCAAAACGACATCGTTAACGGTCGTGTCAAAGCCATTCCCGCTTACATGGATGCAGGCGCGCTGTTTTATCGCAAAGATTTATTGGCGAAATACGGCCAAAAGCCGCCTGTGACCTGGAGCGAGCTGACGCGTATTGCCACGCTGATTCAACAAGGTGAGCGTGAAGCGGGACATCAAAACTTCTGGGGGCTGGTGTTTCAGGGCAAAGCCTATGAGGGGCTGACCTGCAATGCGCTGGAGTGGGTGGAGTCGCAGAAGGGCGGCAGTTTTATTGATACTAACGGCAATATCACCATCAACAATCAACGCGCCGCACAGGCGCTGGATATGGCCGCGGCATGGATCGGGAAAATCGTTCCACCGGGAGCATTAGGTTACATGGAAGAGGAGTCCCGTCCGGTCTTCCAGAACGGTGATGCCCTGTTTATGCGCAACTGGCCTTATGCCTACACGCTGGCGCAAGACCGCAGCAGCCCGATCCGTGGCAAAGTCGGCGTCATTCCGTTACCCCGGAGCGAGGACGGCACCTCTGTTAGCACCATGGGCGGCTGGCACTGGGCGATCAGCGCTTACACCAAAAATCCGAAAGCCGCGCTGGCGCTGTTAAAAATTGTCAGCAGTGCCGAATCACAGAAGAAAGGGCTGACGCTGATGGGCAGGGCGCCGTCGCGCACCGCGCTGTATGACGATCCTGACGTCCTGGCGCAGGCACCCTATCTCGCCGAGTTTAAAGAGATCTTCCTGCTGGCCAGGCCTCGCCCTGCATCGCAGACCAAACGCCAGTACGCGCAGGTCTCCAAAGCGATTTATAACGCAACTTACAACGTGCTGCGTGGCGACAGCGACGGGGCGACCGCAGTGGCAGAGTTGCAGCAGCGGCTGGAGAGAATTAAAGCCAGAGGATGGCGCTGAGTTCAGCGTCCCCATTAACGGTCCGGAGTTTGACGCATGAAGCCAGAAACACCCTCACTATCACTTCCTGACGATAACGTTGGCAGCCGCGCGGTGAAGCGCAGTAAGCCCGGTTATCAGCTACGCCGCAGCCGTATCGCCTGGCTGCTGGTGGCGCCATCTCTTCTGTTACTGGCCGCCGTTGCAGGCTGGCCGCTGTTCCGCACACTGTTTTACAGCTTCACCGATGCCATGCTGGATTCGCCCGATGATTACCGTTTTGTCGGCCTCACCAACTACATTGACCTGGCCGACGGTGCCCATTATTACGGCGTCCTGGCCGATCCGCTGTGGTGGAAGGCCGTTGGTAACACGCTGCGTTTCAGTGTGATGTCGGTGTCGCTTGAACTGGTGTTCGGCATGCTGCTTGCCCTGCTGATGAACCAGAAGTTTCGCGGTCAGGGGCTGGTGCGAACCGCCATTCTGGTGCCGTGGGCGATCCCGACGATTGTGTCCGCCAGAATGTGGAGCTGGATGTTCCATGACCAGTATGGGGTGGTGAACAATCTGTTGCTCAGGCTTGGGGTTATTCACTCCCCGCTGGCATGGGTAGCAGACCCGGGGTTATCCATGTGGGCGGTGGTCATCGTCGATGTCTGGAAAACCACACCGTTTATGGCGCTGATGCTGCTGGCCGCGTTGCAGCTGATTCCGCGCGATCTGTATGAAGCGGCGCGGATTGACGGGGCCAATACCTGGCAGCGTTTTCGTCGAATCACACTGCCGTTGATTATGCCGGCAATGATCGTCGCGCTGATTTTCCGCGTCATGGATGCGCTACGGGTGTTTGATCTGATTTATATCCTGACCTCCAACAGTGAAGCCACCGTGTCGGTGTCGGGTTATGCACGAGATTTGCTGGTGAGTTATCAGGAGATGGGATCCGGTTCCGCCGCGTCGGTACTGGTATTCATGATGGTGGCAGGGATTGCAGCCTGCTTCCTGATGCTGGGTCGCCGCCGTAATGGAGAGGAATAATCATGAAACTGAATCGTCAGCAGCAAAAACTCGCACAGCGTTCACTGATTTTTGCAGGATCTACATTTGCCTGTTTGATCTGCCTGTTCCCGTTCTACTACGCGATTATCACCTCGCTACGTTCGGGGGCAAATCTGTTCACCGTGATCTGGTTGCCCGATGAAATGAACTGGGGGAATTACGTGACCGCGCTGATGGATAACGGCATTGCCCGCAGTCTCTTTAACTCGGCGGTGGTGGCAACGCTCACTGTTGGTCTGTGTCTGCTGGTGTCAATCACGGCTGCTTTTGCGCTGTCGCGCATTCGTTTTACAGGGCGAAAATATCTGCTGTTCACCATTCTCTGTGTGTCCATGTTCCCGCAGGTGGCTGTGCTGTCAGGTATGTTTGAGCTGGTGCGGTTTATGGGATTGTATGACTCGCTTGGCGCGCTGGTCCTGTCCTACACCACCTTTTCATTACCCTTCACAATCTGGGTGCTGACCACCTTTATGAAGGCGATTCCCGTCGAGCTGGAAGAAGCGGCAATCGTCGATGGTGCCAGCACCTGGACCATTATCAGCCGTATCTTTGTGCCCATCATGGGGCCGTCGCTGGTGACGACCGGACTGCTGGCGTTCATCGGCGCCTGGAATGAATTTATGTTTGCCCTGACGTTTGTGATTTCCGGCGACAAGCGAACCGTTCCCGTGGCGATCAGTATGTTGCAAGGATCTTCCCAATTCGAACTTCCATGGGGCGCCATCATGGCTTCCTCAGTCATCGTCACGCTTCCCATTGTAGTGCTGGTGCTTATTTTCCAGCGACGCATTGTCAGTGGATTAACCAACGGCGCAGTCAAAGGCTGATGCCTCAATCAGTATCGTCAGGAGACCCGAATAATATGGCTACAAAAATTGTTCTAGTGGGCGCAGGCAGTGCGCAGTTTGGTTACGGTACGCTGGGTGACATTTTCCAGAGCACCGCGCTGTACGGCAGTGAAATCGTACTCCATGACATCAATCCGGCCTCGCTGGCGGTAACGGAAAAGACGGCCCGTGATTTCCTGGCAAAAGAAGATCTCCCCTTTATCGTCAGTGCGACCACTGACCGTGCCACGGCGTTGCGCGGTGCCGGGTTTGTGATTATCTCGATTGAGGTGGGCGATCGTTTTGCCCTGTGGGATCTTGACTGGCAAATCCCGCAGCAGTATGGCATTCAGCAGGTCTATGGCGAGAACGGCGGCCCGGGGGGATTGTTCCATGCGCTGCGTATTATTCCGCCTATTTTGGACATCTGCGCCGACGTGGCCAACATTTGCCCTGACGCCTGGATATTTAATTATTCCAATCCGATGAGCCGCATTTGTACCACCGTGCATCGTGCCTTCCCTGAGCTGAATTTTGTCGGCATGTGTCACGAAATAGCGTCCCTTGAGCGCTATCTGCCTGAAATGCTGGGAACCTCCTTCGATAATCTGAATCTGCGTTCGGGTGGCCTCAACCACTTCAGCGTGCTGTTAGAAGCCCGGTATAAAGACAGTGGTAAAGACGCGTATGCCGACGTCAGGGCCAAAGCCCCGGACTATTTCGCGACTTTGCCGGGTTACAGCGACATCCTGGCGTATACCCGCTCCCACGGTAAGTGGGTGGAAACCGAAGGCAGCACCGAACGTCATGCGCTCGGCGGCAAAGACAGCTCGTATCCCTGGGCAGACCGTACGTTATTCAAAGAAATCCTTGAGAAGTTTCACCACCTGCCGATCACCGGCGACAGCCATTTTGGCGAATACATCAGCTGGGCGGGCGAGGTCAGCGATCATCGCGGCATTCTCGACTTTTATACTTTCTATCGTAACTACCTCGGTGAGGTGCAGCCGAAGATTGAGCTTAAGTTGAAGGAGCGCGTGGTGCCCGTCATCGAGGGAATTCTGACCGACTCAGGCTATGAGGAGGCCGCCGTCAACATTCCGAACCGCGGATTTATCAAACAACTGCCAGCGTTTATCGCCGTGGAAGTGCCTGCGATTATTGACCGGAAAGGTGTACATGGGATCAAGATCGATGTCCCGGCCGGTATCGGCGGGTTACTCAGTAATCAGGTTGCCATCCACGACCTGACGGCGGAGGCCATCCTTGAAGGGTCCCGCGATCTGGTGATTCAGGCACTGCTGGTTGACCCGGTGAACAACAAATGCCGTGCTATTCCAGAACTGGTGGATGTGATGATTTCTCGTCAGAGCCCATGGCTTAACTATCTGAAATAAAGACAGACTCTATTGATGCCGGGAGCTTCCGGCATAACAACATCATGGATTCGGAGGGGAATATGGCGCAACTGACCTTGGACAAGATTCAAAAACGCTATGGTGCAAAGACAGAGGTCATCAAATCGCTGGATCTGCACATTAAAAGCGGAGAGTTTGTGGTGATCGTCGGGCCTTCCGGCTGCGGCAAGTCAACACTACTGCGGATGATTGCCGGGCTTGAGGAGATAAGTGGCGGGGGCATGTATATCGACGGGAACTATGTGAACGATGACACGCCAGCAGAACGCGGCATTGGCATGGTATTTCAGTCCTATGCCCTCTATCCGCACATGAGCGTCTATCAGAATATGGCGTTTGGGCTGGAGCTTGCGCGCCATCCGGCATCCGAAATCGACCAGCGCGTGCGTGCGTGCGCACGTATTTTACAGCTCGAACCCCTGCTGGCGCGACGGCCAAAAGACTTGTCCGGCGGCCAGCGCCAGCGTGTAGCGATTGGCCGTGCCATCGTGCGTGAACCCCGCCTGTTCCTGTTCGACGAACCGCTTTCAAACCTCGACGCTTCCCTGCGCGTGCAGATGCGCATGGAGGTGTCGGCCCTGCACAAACGTCTGGGCGTCACCATTATTTATGTCACCCACGATCAGGTCGAGGCGATGACGCTTGCCGACCGTATTGTGGTACTCAATCAGGGCAACATCGAGCAAGTGGGCACGCCGCTGGAGCTGTACGACCAACCTGCCAATGAGTTTGTGGCGCAGTTTATCGGTTCGCCGAAGATGAATCTGCTTCCTGCCACGCTGCGCCAGGCGGGTGAACAACAAAGCGTGGTCGAGCTGGATAACGGCAAGGCGCTGGTTCTGCCTGTTGCCACGCCGGCAGCGGCACAGGGCCGCAGCGTGAACTTGGGTATTCGCCCGGAACATATTCGCAGCGGCAATCGGGAAGAGTGTGAATATCAGGGAGAGGTGATGTTTGTTGAGCAGATGGGCAACGAAACCCTGTTGTATCTGGATAACGGCAATGCCAGTGAACCCTGGGTGGTCCGTCACGCAGAACGTTCAGCCATTCAGGTTGGCGAGATCGTTGGCGTGCGGCTGCCGGTGGAGCGCTGTTACCTGTTCGACAGTCACGGTCGGGCGTTCCATCGCCATCTGACCATGAATCATTAATTCGTTTAGGGAAGAGAAAGTCATGAGTGATATGCACAGCGCACAGCAGTGGAAGGATGCCGTGGTTTATCAGGTCTATCCGCGCAGCTTTATGGACAGTAACGGTGACGGTACCGGTGATCTCAACGGCATCATCAGTAAACTCGACTATTTGCAGCAGCTCGGCATCAACATGCTGTGGCTGTCGCCGGTTTATCGTTCGCCGATGGACGATAACGGCTATGACATCTCCGATTACGAGAATATTGCCGATATTTTTGGCTCGATGGCTGAAATGGAGCATCTGATCGCGGAAGCAAAAGCACGGGATATCGGCATTCTGATGGATCTGGTTGTCAATCACACCTCCGATGAGCATCCGTGGTTTATTGATGCGCTGACATCAAAAAACAGTGCTTACCGTGATTTCTACATCTGGCGCAAACCGGCGGCTGACGGCGGACCGCCCAATGATCAACGTTCCCATTTTGGCGGCAGCGCCTGGACACTGGATAAGGCCAGTGGGGAATATTATCTGCACCAGTTTTCAACGCGCCAGCCGGATCTCAACTGGGAAAATCCCGACGTACGTGCCGCCATCCACGCGATGATGAACCGCTGGCTGGCGCGTGGTATCGGCGGGTTCAGAATGGATGTTATTGACCTGATCGGCAAAGACGTCGATCAACAGATCATGGCGAACGGTAAAAATCTGCATCTTTATCTTCATCAGATGAACCGCGCCACCTTTGGCCCGTACGGCAGCATAACCGTTGGTGAGACGTGGAGTGCAACGCCGGAAGATGCACTGCTTTACAGCGCCGAAGCGCGGCAGGAACTGACGATGGTCTTTCAGTTTGAGCACATCAGGCTTTTCTGGGATGAACATCATGGAAAGTGGCGCAACAAGCCCTTTGATCTGCTGCGTTTCAAGGCTGTTATCGACAAATGGCAGACAGCGTTAGCCCACCGCGGCTGGAACTCGCTGTTTTGGAGCAATCACGATTTGCCACGCGCCGTTTCCAAATTTGGCGATGAAGGTCAGTATCGCGTCGAGTCGGCAAAAATGCTGGCCACAGCGCTCCACTGCCTTAAAGGCACGCCTTACATTTATCAGGGCGAAGAGATTGGCATGACCAACGTGCGCTTTCCGCGTATTGACGACTATCGGGATATTGAAAGTCTGAATTTGTATCAGGAACGGGTGGCCGAAGGCGTCAGTCACGAAGAGATGATGAGGGGGATCCACGCCAACGGTCGCGATAACGCCCGAACGCCGATGCAGTGGGACAGCAGTCAGCATGCTGGTTTTACAACATCACAGCCCTGGATTGACGTGAATCCCAATTATAAACAGATAAACGTGGCGGCGGCGCTTGACGATCCCAACTCTGTTTTTTACCACTACCAGAAACTGGTGGCGCTGCGTAAGCAACAACCGCTGCTGGTTCACGGCGACTTCAGGCAGATTTTCAACAGCCATCCGCAGGTTTTTGCCTGGTTACGCACGTCGGGCGACCAGACGCTGGTGGTGATCAATAATTTCACCCGTGAACCTCTGACGCTTGACGTGCCGGACAACCTGCAGTCGTTGCAGGGCCAGTGCCTGATCAGTAACTATGCGCCACGTGAGCAACTGGGTGCGCGTTTACAACTGCAACCCTATGAATCTTTTGCTTTATTAATCGGGAGTCTCTGATGGCAAACTGGTGGAAAGAGGCCGTGGCGTATCAGATCTATCCACGCAGCTTCAAAGACAGCAACCGCGATGGTATTGGCGATATTAACGGCATAACTGAAAAACTCGATTATCTTAAGGATCTGGGGATCGATCTGATCTGGATCTGTCCGATATATCAGTCACCCAACGACGACAACGGCTACGACATCAGCGATTACCAGCAAATCATGGCAGAATTCGGCACGATGGCCGATTTTGACCACCTGCTGAAGCAGGTTCATCTGCGCGGGATGCGGTTGATTATTGATTTGGTCGTTAATCATACTTCTGATGAACATCCCTGGTTTGTGGAGTCGGGTTCCTCCCTCGATAATCCGAAACGCGACTGGTACATCTGGCGCGACGGTAAACAGGGTGGGGAGCCGAATAACTGGGAGAGCATTTTTAACGGGTCCGCCTGGAAGCATAGCGCGGCCACCGGGCAGTACTTTTTACATCTGTTTTCTGAAAGGCAGCCGGATCTCAACTGGGAGAACCCCGGCGTGCGCTCGGCCATTTACACCATGATGCGCTGGTGGCTTGATAAAGGCGTGGACGGCTTCCGAATTGATGCTATCTGCCATATGAAAAAAGAGCCAGCATTCAGTGACATGCCTAATCCGCAGGGACTCCCTTATGTGCCGTCGTTCGAACGCCATCTGAATTATGACGGATTGCTCGATTACGTCGATGACATGTGTGAACAGGTACTCAGCCGCTACGACATTGTTACCGTCGGTGAGATGAACGGCGTCACCGCTGAACAGGGCGAGGAGTGGGTTGGTGAGCAGCGCGGCAGACTGAATATGATCTTTCAGTTTGAGCACGTAAAGCTGTGGCAGGACGGTCAACACACTAAAGCGCAGTCTGGCCTCGATCTGATGGGCTTAAAAGATATTTTCACGCGCTGGCAGACGCTGCTGGAAAATAAAGGCTGGAATGCGTTATACGTCGAGAACCATGATCTTCCCCGCGTGGTGTCAGGATGGGGCGACGCGGAAAACTATCATCGTGAGAGTGCGACTGCCATTGCAGCTATGTACTTCCTGATGAAAGGAACGCCGTTTATCTATCAGGGACAGGAGCTCGGCATGACCAATACGCATTTCGCCAGCCTGGATGATTTTGACGATGTTGCCGCAAGAAAACGTGCGAGTGAAATGCGCAGACAGGGCATGGAGGAGTCAGACATTCTGGCAATTCTTAGCCGTACCGGGCGCGATAACTCACGCACACCGATGCAGTGGGATCATAGCATTCATGGCGGTTTCAGCTCCGTGACGCCCTGGTTTCCTGCAAACAGCAATTACCGCGAAATCAACGTCGCGCAGCAGCGCGAAGATAACCATTCCGTTCTGAATTTTTATCGTGCGCTGATCCGCCTGCGGCGGCAGATGCCAGCGCTGATTGAGGGAAACTATCAACTCCTGTTGCCTTCCCATCCCCATATTTACGCCTATCTGCGTACGCTGGAAAATCAGCAGATCCTGGTGATCGGTAATTTCAGCGCCTGTCCACAAGAGGTTGATTCACAACAGTTGGCGCTGGAAGGTGCGCAATTGCTACTGGGTAACTATCAGGAGGAGGGAGCGCTGCACATTTTACGGCCCTATGAGACACGGATTTATCAACGTTAAGCTCTGTCTGCGGGAATATTCTGCGCACAAATAGCCAGAATGCAGGGTTTACCTCCGGTAAGCCGTGGTTCCGTATCAACCCGAATCGAACTCACCTGACCCCAAATCTGACCACCAAATTTCCCGGCGCGGAGGGGAAACTGAAAATGCATCGGGGCTATTTTCACACTCACTGATTGCATCAACGCCATACAGGCCCGGGCTCCGGGCATAAAAAGCAAAAATCCCGCTTAAGTTTCCTTAAGCGGGATTTTCTAATTTGGCTCCTCTGACTGGGATCGCCTTTGCCAGTAAATGGCTAATAAATAAGCTAAACCTGAAATCCCTTTCTGTCAAGACCACCAGAATGACCACCAATAGTTGCGGGTTCCATAAATCAGGTATGAGCGTTCCGCAGCATGAGTGAACATGACTATTTTACTCTCTGAAAATGAAGCGTAATTAGAGGTAACGTCGAAGGTGTTTATCCTCGGTGACAAAATCATCCAGCACTTCAGGCAGCAACGTCACCTGATGTCTGCCCTGACCTTTGATGTGATGGGTCATATCTGCACCCGCAATATGTAATCGTATCCTCCTAATTTTAATAAATAAAATGGGTTGACGCATGGGTTTATCAAGAATAGTTGATCATATTAAGTCACTGCTTAGACCAAAAAGTGATCAGCCGTTTTCACACAGCCTGGGCACTCAGCCGACAGTTAAACCTCTTTGCACACAGTTTCACATAGGATAACCCAGTCAGAGTTGTTGATGTATTTGTTGATGGATTACAGCTTGATGTACTTGGCTTCGAGCGTGTTAATGCAAAACAAACCGGGCGGCCAGGATATCACCCCGCAACCATGCTGAAGCTGTACATTTATGGATACCTCAATCGCATTCAGTCATCCCGCAGGTTAGAAAAAGAAGCCCATCGTAACGTTGAATTGATGTGGTTACTTGAGCGATTAACACCTGATTTTAAAACCATTGCAGACTTCAGAAAAAACAATGCTAAAGGCATCAAAAATGCTTGCCGGGCTTTCATTGATCTGTGTCGGCAGATGCAGATGTTCACCGATGTGGTGGTTGCCATTGACGGTAGTAAGTTCAAGGCGGTAAACAGCAAATCGAACAACTTCACGCCCCAGAAAACAAAAGGCCACATCGAAAGGGTTGAGCAAAGTATCGCTCTTTACTTGAATAAGCTCGATGAAGCTGACAAGGCTGCGGAGCCCGAAAAAAATGCAGGTTTAACCGCTGCAAAACTGGCATGGCTGCAAAAGCGTTTGAAAGAACTCAAGCAAATCCAGCAGGCCGTTGTGCAGCACCCTGATAAGCAGTTGTCACTGACAGATCCTGATTCCCGGCTAATGAAGATAAACAATGTTAACCGCCAGGTTAGCTATAACGTTCAGACTGCCGTTGATGCTAAATATCACCTGATTGTTGCGCATGAAGTAACGAATACACCAGACCGTGGGCAGCTAACAGCGGTGACAAAATTAGCGCAGGACGCTGTTGGCAAAACGGATATTACCGTACTGGCTGATAAAGGTTATTACAGCCGGGGTGATATTAAAGCAACGCAGGACTTAGGTGCCGTAGCCTTAGTACCAAAAGGCGATACCTCTGGCGCTGACCGCAAAGGTCTTTTCAATCGTTCATTGTTCAAATATGACCAGGAAAAAGATATTTATATTTGTCCGATGGGTAGCGAGCTTCAGAACCGATTTACGGTGGTTGAGGATGGTTTAGAGCAGCAAATGTACTTTAACAATATTGCTTGTCGCGATTGCAGTCAGCGGTCAAGGTGCACCACATCAAAACGCGATCCGAGACGTATAAGGCGCTGGGTTCATGAAGCAGAAATGGAAGACATGCAAGCCAGGCTTAACGCCTCACCACAAACAGCTGTGGTGCGAAAGCAAACGGTAGAGCATCCGTTCGGGACAATTAAAATGTGGATGGGAGCGACTCACTTCCTGACGCAACGGTTTAAAAACGTCAGCACCGAAATCAGTCTGCATGTGCTGGCTTATAACCTGAAAAGGATGATGTCCATCTGGGGTACCGAAGGATTGGCCATTAAGCTGCGAGAACAATGCAACTAGCGGGAGTGGCCGCTTTAACCCATAATAACAAGCCATTAGTACTCCATATCAAGCCACAAAAGCCTCGTTCTGCCTCTACATACAAATCACAGCGAATACAGTCAATATCAGGAATATCTTGCGTTCCTAACGGGATAGTACTCAGATAATGCAAAAACCGAGTTTTCACACAGCCTGTGCCATAAGCGGACATGTCTAATTTCAGTTGTGCTCATTAATCTGGTTCACTGAACGAAGAACAAAACAGGTTGTTATTGAGCGTATTAATTTAGGCTTAAGCATCAGCTCTATTGCCCGAGAATTTAGTACTACCCGGCAAACCATACTTCGAATAAAGGCCGGATCCAAACTGTCATAAGACCGGCCTCTATTGGGCCAAGTTGTCAAAGGTGTTAGATTGATTTTACGTGTTTTGAAAACAGGTTCAGCTCGTTAATAATGCACTCAGGTTCTTCACTGAAAGGCATGTTGTTCAAATCTAAAACCCCATCATTTTTTTCAGGATTATCAGTTTGCAGGTCTGCAAACAGCAAAGTAAGATCCTGTTGTGCTTCTCCTTGTTCAGCCACCAGCTCGAACGTTTTATTTTTTGCCTCGTCGCTGGTCAGGGCACTGACCAGAACCTGGGCTATTTGCTCCCGGGATACCACACCATCTTCCGGTGTTCCTGCATGGCGACGATCTCCCTGAAGCATAACGATTCTGTGCTCGTCATCATTGTTGTAATCAAACCAGCCGGGCCTGACGATGGTATAGGGATGACCACTCGCCCTTACCAGACGCTCGGCACGTCTTTTCCAGTCATGAACCTCAGTGCGTTGATTCCAGGTGCTGAGCCGTTCAGTCACGCCAATCGTGGTCATTAGGCCGATACGAGCAGGCGTATCCCTGAATATTCGTAAAATATTACGCACTCCGCCGTAATCTATCGCTCTGGCACCAATACGACCCTGACCATCGGAACCGAGAGTGAAGATGATGGCATCAATATCTTTCGGCAATTCGGTGAGTGTTTCAGGCAGTGAAACATCGCCGTAAAAAACATCCGTTCCACGAGGAAGTAATTTTACTTTTCTCTTATTTCTGACCAACGCTACGGGATGATGGCCCATTTCAATAGCAGTATTCACGACATGAAGACCAATACTTCCAGTCGCGCCTACAACGAGTATTTTCATGATAAACCTTCTGATAATTCGGACTTATTTTCGATACAGTCAGAATATCAATTATCATTATTGTCAGTAATAGGGCTAAAATGATTGTGTCTATGAACACCCTTCATGAGTGTGCGATGAAGGGAATGCCTCCATAAGGAAATCGCCGATGCTCAAAGAAAACTTCAACGAACTGCAAATCTTTCTTGTGGTAGCGAGGGAGCGAAGTTTTACCAAAGCAGCGGGTAAACTGGGGGTTTCTCAGTCTGCACTCAGCCACGCGATGAAGGCCCTGGAGGAAAGGCTGAATATCCGCCTTCTGACCCGCACGACCCGAAGCGTTGCGCCTACGGAAGCAGGGGAGCGAATTATTGCCTGCCTTGAACCCAGAATTGCCGATCTTGAACAGGAACTGGAATCGCTTGTTCAACTGAACGGTACTGCCTCCGGCAATATCCGTTTATCTGCCGGGGAGCATGCCGTGCGAAGTCTGGTGTGGCCCAAGTTAAAACCCTTCCTCAGAGAATACCCCGAAATCAACGTTGAGCTGGTGGTTGATAACGGCTTTGTTGATATCGTCGAGGGGCGTTTTGATGCCGGGATCCGCTTGGGCGAAAGCGTGGATAAGGACATGATTGCGGTAAGAATTGGGCCGGACATGAGAATGGCCGTAGTGGGGGCACCGTCTTATTTCGCGGCAAACCCTGCACCCCAAACGCCGCACGAGTTACAAAATCATCGGTGCATCAATATGCGCCTGCCGACTGCCGGTGGACTTTACCACTGGGAGTTTGAGAAGGATGGGAAGCCGTTACGGGTCAGAGTGGAAGGGCAGGTCACATTTAATCTGCAGGCAGAAAGGATTGATGCGGCGTTATCCGGTTTTGGCCTCGCCTGTATACCTGAAGACAGGGTGCAGGATTATATAAAGTCAGGAGAGCTTATTCAGGTTCTGCAGGACTGGTGTCCGTCTTTCCCTGGATATTACCTCTACTACCCGAGCCGTAAGCAGCATCCGCCCGCTTTTGCGCTGATGATCGATGCACTTCGCTACCAGGAATAACGGGTCCGTAGACCCGTCCAGATATTAACGGCCTACGCGGGCCTGGTGCTCAGGAGAGTAACGCTCGCCGACGATTTTAATCGTTTCAAGCGCCTGGGTTATCTGCCGTGAGTCATCCTGCGAAAGAATGATGTCGACAGCCCCCAGGTTTTCTTCCAGCCGGTGCAGTTTCGTGGTGCCAGGGATAGGCACAATCCACGGCTTTTGTGCCAGCAGCCATGCCAGCGCGATTTGTGCAGACGTCACGCCTTTCTCTGCCGCCAGTTCACCCAGCAATGAGACCAGCTTTTCATTGGCTTCAATCGCCTGCTCGGCGAAACGCGGCACTTGGCTCCTGTAATCATCCTTCCCAAAAGTGGTTCCTGGCTTAATTGATCCCGTCAGGAAGCCTTTGCCTAATGGGCTGAAGGGCACAAAACCAATACCCAGTTCCTCCAGTAACGGCAGGATCTCCTGCTCAGGCTCGCGCCACCACAGGGAGTATTCGCTTTGCAGCGCCGTGACAGGTTGTACGGCATGCGCACGACGAATGGTTTGCGCACCCGCTTCGGACAGACCGAAATGTTTAACTTTGCCTTCAGCGATCAGGTCTTTCACGGTTCCCGCAACGTCTTCAATTGGGACATCCGGATCGACACGATGTTGATACAGCAGATCAATAACATCAGTCTTGAGACGGCGTAATGATCCTTCCACCGCTTCACGGATATGCTCCGGACGGCTGTTTATTGTCTTCGCCAAAAGTAAAACCAAACTTGGTGGCGATGACCACGCGGTCACGAAACGGTTTTAAGGCTTCACCGACAACCTCTTCATTGAGGAAAGGGCCATACACTTCAGCCGTATCGAAGAAGGTGACGCCACGTTCAACCGCAGCGCGAATGAGCTCGATAGCCTGACGCGTATCTGTCGCCGGGCCATAACCGTGGCTTAAGCCCATGCAGCCGAGCCCAAGTGCGGAGACTTCGAGTCGGGATTGACCCAGATAACGTTTTTGCATTGAATGAATACCTCTTTTATCGCGACTTAAACATCAAGTTTGCGGCCGGCCAACCATTCAACTCTGGCAGGATCGCGGTGTGAGAAGAAAGCGCTGGTTGCGGTATCGATAGCTGTAATCTGCAGCATATCTTCAAAACTGAGTTCAAAATCGAGAATGTTGATGTTCTCTTCCATGCGTTCTTTTCGCACCGATTTCGCCAGTGAAATGATGCCTCTCTGGAAGATCCAACGCAGTACAACCTGACCCACGCTTTTGCCGTACTTCTGACCAATTGCCGTTAACACGGGATGCTGGAACAGACCATTTTTACCCTCAGCAAACGGTGCCCAGGCTTCCGGCTGAATGTCACGGCTTTGATTCCACGGAACCGCATGCAGCTGCTGGTTGAAGGGGTTAACTTCAATCTGGTTCACCGCAGGGGCAACTTTGTTGAAGGCGATAAGGTCGGCCAGTCGGTCTGGATGGAAGTTGCTGACGCCAATAGCACGAATTTTGCCAGCCTGCTGCAGTTCTTCCATAGCGCGCCATGCCCCATGGACATCACCGTAAGGTTGGTGAATCAGATACAGGTCAACGTAATCAAGTTGCAGCCGATTCAAAGAGCGTTCGAACTGTGCTTTCGCGCCTTCGTAGTTTGTATCCTGAAGCCAGAGCTTGGTGGTGACGAAGAGTTCGTTACGGGCGATACCGCTTTGTTTCAGCGCGTTCCCGACCTGGGTTTCATTCTGATAAGACGCTGCGGTGTCGATCAGGCGGTATCCCGTATCGATGGCATCAATAACGGCTCTTTCGCATTCAGCGGCATCAGACATCTGAAACACACCAAAGCCCAGCAGAGGCATTTCAATACCGTTGTTCAGTTTTACAGTTTGCATGACATTATCCTTTGGTCGTTGAGTAGGAAAAGCATAACGCAAAGTGATTTATTCGATTAGATGGGGTAATTAGCTAGGGTTTATTAGGTGTTTTCATTAATTTAATTGGGGCTGACGGTCGGCTTTGTGCCAGAAGCGAATGTTACGAATATCATAGTATTTTTCTTTAGATAGCCGCTCAAGGGTGGCGTTGCCAGCTCGCGGCTTTGCCAGTCGAGGTTATCGCGGGCGAAAATATCGCCAAACAGATGCGTTTGCAGGAATGGGTTAATCACTGGGGCAAAATCAAACAGCGGGCCCTGGACGGGAGCGCCTGAGATTTTTATCTGGTTTGCGGTACCGACACGGCGAAGTTCATCCCCGACAGGGACAGAGGCGACCGGTTCTTTAATCCCTACCTCAGGCAGATGCGTCATCGCCACATTCGAAACATATTTGTTCGCGACATCACGCCAATCACGCGCATTGTCAGACGCATGATTGGCGTGATAGTTTTCTTAAATTTTCCTTTAAAATTAATTAATTAAATCTTTCTGTCTAAGGTTTTCGTATAAGAATAACGGCAAATTCTAAAAAGAGCCATCGTCTGGTTAATTGGCTATTATCCAGTATTAAAAAGTATAAATAACAAATTATAAAGATTTAAATCCCTTAAATGGTGGTTTTGCATATATAAATTACTGTTTGTGTTTCTGGGTGGTACTGTACTGTCATCCCGAGGCATATCGTCGCTATGCCTGCCTTGGTAGTGATGTAGTCAGGAAGGGCGTTAACGGTCGCTAGCATGAGCCCGTTAGTCGTATGGATGGCTATTCAATACATACTCTAAATCACACACCTGCTTATTATCGAATTTGGTGAAATTATGAAGCGCCGTAACGACGCATTTAACAACTCTGTAAGTTGGCATCATCTGGTTACGATCACCACGCTCGTAGTTAGTTTGATTTGTTTTGTTCTTTTTTACACAACAATCAACAAAATGAATAGTGAAATTGAAGCAATTCTCAATATCTCATTCATGAAAACGTCATACCTTGAAGAGATAAATAATTCACTAATTTCACAGAGATTTAACGACAATGCTACGGATTATAAAAAGGAATTGTCGGGACTCTATAATGAATACGTTCGCAATATTTTCAAATCTCCTGTCAGTGATGCCATCAAGTATGAAGAAGAACATTTTGCTGAAAATGTATTCTTGAAATCTCATAATATTAATGAGAGTCATATCTATAATGATATTAATACGGATGACCGTAAATTCACAATTCTGGCTAAGAATCTATTGAATGAGACTAAGTTATCATATAAGCGCCAGCTAATTATACTTATTTTTATCCCGACGTTGATGGCATTATTCCGTAGTATTCAAGCGATATATTATTTTTATTCCTTACGTGCTTTACGAGGGAACTATATGATTGATGCATTGACGGGGGTCCATAATCGCCGTTATATGAGCACATTAAAAGAACGAGAAAATATTTGCTATATATTTGCCATTGATATTGATGATTTCAAATCGGTTAATGATAACTTTGGTCATGCTTTTGGCGATCGTGTCCTTCAGGAATGTGCTCGTTGTATGAAATCGCATATTCGAGATCATGATGTTGTTCTAAGGATGGGGGGCGACGAGTTTTCTATTTTCTTATTTAAAACAGATAATGTCGGTGCCAAGACCGCGGCTAATCGTTTACTAAATACAATTAATGAACTGAAGCTGCCTCTCCCTGAAGGAAAGAATTTTACACCGTCGCTTTCGATCGGTATCGCTAAGTGTGATGGCAATGTTGAAAAGGCGATGATCCAGGCTGACCAGAATCTTTATTTCTCTAAAAAATCTGGTAAAAATTCATTTACTTTTAATGAGGAAAAATGATGTTCAGAAAATTTCAGCTGTCATTACGTACAGCGATTTTCATCATTTTCTTTTTATTCGCAGCAGTCACTATAGTGAGTGTTTTGTTCATCCAGTTTTATCGTGAAAACGATACACTTAATGTGATGAGTGAACGAATCATTAACACCCGAGGTGAAGCGGTTGGGAATGCTTTAAATTACTATATTAATATTCCTCAGCAAGCAAATTCAATTGCTACTCTGTTTATTAAAACACTGGATGCTGATGATAAAAACAAAACATTTACGGAAATAAGCAACTATCTGTATAAAGTAATGACGCAGATGTTCACGAAGGATTCATTACTCAGTTCAATTGCTTTCGGTAGTGTAGATGGCGATTATGTAGGGTTTAGTCGTGATCTTGAAACCAACTGGACATTTAAAATTAAGAAAAATGCGGAGACAGACAACCGCTTAGTTTTTTTCCATGATGGCACTGATACCAGCTCGGTAATGTACTCTGTTGAAAACTATGATCTCTTTGAACGACCATGGTTCAGAGCGGTGAATAAATCGCGTACATCTATGTGGAGTAATGCGTATCTTGATGTTGATAATGAACCGGGCGTTAGTATTTCATTTAGTTCCCCGGTTGTTGACCGTAAGGGCAAGTATATTGGTGTGGTATCTAGTGACTTACGATTAAGCCGCTTGAGTCGTTACTTGACAAACTTAACCACCACAGAACACAGTTTAATTTATCTGGTTAATGAAAGGCAGCAGATTATCGCAAGCTCTGCCTCTGAACTCATTCAAAGTGAAAAAGTCCGCGGACTGGCGAAGCAATCTGGGGAAGATTTGCCATTAGTCTCCCAGAGCCAGGTCCCGGTAGTTAAAGCGACCGCTGACTTTTTAAAGCAAGATAATGGTGCGATACATAAAATTGAAGTTGATGGTAATAGCTATTATTGCAAAGTGATCAAGGTGGGGGACTCTCTGAACCTTAAAGGCTGGCAGATGGTTGTGCTGGTTTCCAAAAATGAACTGGTCGGGAAAATTTCTAGCTACCGCAATATAACAATTCTTATCGCGGCACTAGTTTTCTTAGCGGCCTGCTTTATTGCCCATAGAATTCTTTCAGTTGTCGTCAATCCGCTGAAAAAAATTGCTGATCAGGCTCCTGATATCGCTAAACGCCGTAAAATGGAACACCACAAAGGTTGGTCGTTTAATGAAGTTAACTCACTTAATAGTGCTTTATATAAAATGTCTACCGATCTGGATAGCGCTTTTTCGCGACTAGAAGATCAGATTAACATCGACAGTGAAACCGGATTACTTACCCGCAAAGGGTTGCTGGCTGCATTAACACAGACAAAACCGACTTTTGTGGGTGCCATTGGCATTGTTAGTCTAAGTAACATTCAAACAATGATTAATAACTTAGGTCGATCTTATGCCACTCGTTATTTACAGGCATTTATTGATTTTATTAACCGTCAGTTCCATGAAGATGTTGTGCTGGCCTGCGATACCATTGACCGGTTTGTTATCTGCTGTCCAGCTAAAAACCAACAGCAGCTGGATAACTATGTCGCTAGTCTGCTTAACCTCATGCAAGATGCAGAGAATGAATATGAAAACAGCGGTTTTGTTTTTATGGGGCATATCGGTATTGCCACCAGTACAGTCGACAATACGCTAAAACTGAATACGGTCTTTACTAACGCAAACATTGCCTTGCAAGCGGCGCGTCAGGCAGAGAATACCAACACCATCATGTACGATAACGTTTTGCGTGAACAAGCGTTAACGAACATCAGTATGTTAAACCATTTATATGGTGCCATTGCCAATCAAGAGCTTTATCTGGTCTATCAGCCGATCATTCAGTTGAATTCAACGATTGTCAGAGAAGCGGAATGTTTGCTCCGTTGGAATAACAGTGAGCTGGGCATGGTTCGACCGGATAAGCTGATTGCTGTAGCGGAAGAGTCCGGATTCATAATTCAACTTGGGCGCTGGATTATCGCGCAAGCCTGTAAAGAGCTGTCGGAGCAGATTGCGAGTAAGTTCTGCCCTCGCGATTTTAAACTCCATATCAATGTTTCTATTATTGAACTTAACCAACCTGATTTTTGCGAATATCTTCTGCATACTATTGCTGAATCTGGCTTGATGAACAGTAATGTTTGTATCGAAATTACCGAAACAAGCATGATTAAAAGCGATCATGAGTTAAAAGAAACCATCTCCACGCTGCGTAAAAATAAAATCACACTCTCTATTGATGATTTTGGGTCTGGCTTCTCTAGTCTTTCTTATTTGCACAAACTTGAATTTGATGCCTTAAAAATTGACCGAAACTTTGTGATGGATGTTCTTGATAATAAAAAGAATGAATCCATTATCTCTGCGGTGATACTTCTGGCTAAAGGGTTTGATGTCCCGCTGATTGCTGAAGGTGTCGAAACGCTAGAAGTGGCAGAAAAACTTGCATCAATGGGATGTGAAAAAGCACAGGGATACTATTTCTGCCGCCCGGTTAAATTTAATGAATGGCCGAGTGGCATGCTGAGTAAATAGATTACTCTCTGCTGACCGTCTTTATTCGGTGGTAAGGGGACCCCCTCATTTTTATGAGCCTCTTACCGCCACCCTTAACACCCAGACAAAAACCTCATGCTATTTTGTCTGGTTCTTATCTCTATGTTTATACAATATATTATCTCCATTGGTGAATATGATGAATTCGGTAACTAAAGCTATTATTCCAGTTGCAGGTCTTGGTACGCGCATGTTACCTGCGACCAAAGCAATTCCGAAAGAGATGTTAATGCTGGTCGATAAACCGTTGATTCAATATGTGGTTGAGGAATGTATCGCGGCAGGAATTAAGAATATAATTTTGGTCACCCACTCATCCAAAGTGGCTATTGAAAATCACTTTGATAGCCATTATGAACTTGAAGATACCTTGCAGCAAAGATCTAAAATTGAGATTTTAAAGCAAGTAAGATCCATTTGTCCTTCTGACGTTTCTATTACCGCAATCCGTCAGAATAGCGCCAAAGGTTTGGGAGATGCTATTCTGTGCGCTCAGCCATTCGTTGGCGATTCACCCTTTGCGGTCATTTTACCCGATGTTATTATTGATCAATATCAGAGTGATTTGCGTTGCAGCAACCTGACTTCCATGTTGAAAAATTATCAGGAAACTGAAATAAGCCAGGTTATGGTCTCCCCGGTACCCTGGAGTGATGTGGGTAGCTATGGGATTGCGAACTGTCAGAACTCGGAGCTTCTCCCGGGGGCAAGCCAGGCGATCATGGATGTGGTGGAAAAACCCGATCCAAGTACGGCTATCTCTAATTTAGCCATTGTGGGTCGCTATGTGCTTTCACCAGCCATCTGGCCACTGCTAAAGAATACTCAGCCCGGAGCCGGTGGTGAAGTTCAGTTAACAGACGCCATTGCCGATCTGATGCGCCTTCAACCAGTAGAGGCGTTCGCGATGGAAGGAAAAAGCCATGATTGCGGAAATAAATTGGGGTTTGCGCAAGCTTTTGTCGAGCACGCAATGTCTCATCCGACATTAGGAAAAGAGTTTACCCGCTGGATGAATAGCCTTACTACAAAGCAATAACCAGCACCAGGAGCATATTTCTATGCTCCCATACGTATTTATTACCTCAGTTTATCTACACACATCACGATTGGCGTATAGATATTACCGATGCTCCAGGTATTCTCATTTGCGTGGCGTAACACATAGCTGTTGATAATCCCTGATCGCCCGGTGATGTTGTATTCAACAAGCTCATTGGGAATATTGTCAGCTTGCATCGGTGAGATAGTCCCTAGTTTGATAGCGTAGATACCATCATCATCTTTGGGTTCATAGGTAAAACCTACCTCTCGAGAGACATTGTAGGTTTTGCCCTGATACTCTGCAGCTCCCAGTAACCCAATATATCCTGTTGAATCGGATTTAAAGCGCGTGATAACCGTTCCGCCAAACGTGAAGACTGAACCACTGCGATCGTTACTCATATTCAATGTCGACTCACAAAAAATATCAAGGTTCCCGCGATGGCTATGTGGATAGATGACGTAGAGCCACAGAAGAAATGCCGCATTGACAATGATAACGATAGCTATAATTTTTTTCATTAATTCAACCACTTAGTTTGTGTAATAGCTTCGGCAATTCGAATACGAGTTTTCTTCAAGGCGACTACATATTGCTATAAACATCGTTGCCTTTTCCCGATGTAATGCCAGATCTTCCACCTTAAAGAAGATTTCGCTGAAACCTCGACAGTGGAAATTGGCTTTATCCATGCTTTTGCGCACCAGTTCCATATAGCTTTGTGTGCTTGATTCTGGCGTTTGATAAAAAGTGTACACAGGACATGAATCTAACATACCGAGAAGATAGCGCTTTTCAAAGGCTGGGCCCGTCGATTGTGAGGGCATTAAATACCAAAAATTTGCGACCGTTAGTACTGCTAACAACGACAGAACTATACCCTTTTTACGTCTTTCCCAGAATGAGTTCTTGGTTTCTTCAGGGGGAATCTGAGTGTCTAATGGCGCATTCTTTATAGGTGTATTTTTTATATCCGGCGGTATATTTTCACTTATTACGGATATGTCTTTACTAAACATAAAGCCAACGGTTGGAATGGTGATGATCACCGTATCTTCAACGCCGATGTCAGAGAAATTTCTTCTTAATACACTTATATATTGATTAAGGCTGTTGTTCGATGCTCTTAAACCATGTGCATCCCAGACATTATCTAATAATTCGTCGCGCTGTAAAATGCTACCATGGTGGCTAATTAACATAGCAAGTAGGCGATTAGCTGTGGGAGCCAGTGATATTTCACCAGAGTAGATACGGTTGTTGTTATCGATAAGCTTTAGCGTACCATCATCAGGAGTGTAAATTATCGACTCGTTAATCCGATAATGCATAATCTTACCTTTGAATTTAGTTTGATACTAAGTATACGATAGCTAGACAATGGCTATCAAGTAATACCTATCCCGTAACCAAATCAAAGCCTTTATTTAAATTCCATTTACCTGACAATGGTAATAATTCAACTAAGGCTTTTTTCAAGATGAAGCCATAAGCTTTATCTTAAAACCAGTTTAAAGTGTCACCTTCATTATTACGATGCCAAATTGTAAAGCCTCATAATGATCCCTGTTAATTCATTGATGTGGAACGTTATTTTTTTATTTCTAAGTTGCTGCTTTTCCTGTCTTTTCTGTTCATGATTTCATCAGCCATAAAAGTGTATAATACTGCAATTATTGAGTCTAGCGGTATAATTATCTATAAATTAACTATAAATCAGATTTAAATTCATATAATTATTGATATCTAAGATATAAATTCTTTTTGTGATATCCGTCAAATATAATTTCTCACAGCAAAAGAGATTTTCTGGCGGCATTGTTAAGTTGAATCAATACAGCAGACATGAATGATTCCGTACTGCGTTGGGCTTTTGATTTCCTTAATACTCGCCATTACGCCCCATCGATATGACAGGATATATCATGCAAGGTTATGACGACATTACAGGTTTCAGGAAGGCAACAGGAGTGTCTAATTATAAAATATTGTCGAAATACAATAGTGACAATATTTTAAAGAAATGGAGTGTTCTTGAGAGAATCCATGGCGCCGCGGTTGCGGGTGCTATTTATCCACAAATGCCTGGTCTGACAGAGTTCCAGGATGTTCCGCCGTGGAATATCAACTCCCCAGAGGAAGCGGTTCAACCACAAGTAGATTTTAATATTACACCACCTCCTCGCATTGAAAATAGACTCACTGCAGTTGAGTCGTCAACGGCACAAGTTTATCCAAAGGATTTGCTAACCAATGACACAAATAATACGACCACTGTGGAGCTGAAGAATAGTAAAAGATTCAGTTCACTCTTTAGCCAGAAAACCCCAGCATCGGATTCTGCGGTCCCCTCGAATCAACAACGAGATGTGCAGCTAAAAATGCTATTTGAGAGGATGACTTCATGCCAGTAATTTGCATTAGTTCCCCTCAGGGCGGAAGTGGCAAAACTACCCTCGCGGCAAATCTTGCCAGCGCCTATGCTTACCGAGGAAATAAGGTTTTATTAATTGATCTGAATGTGCAAAATGCCCTTCGCCACTATTTTAATCTGACTCTTGTTGGGCCGCATGGCTTTGTTCCCTATATAGATAATACCGATGATTGGGGACAGTTTATTTTAAAGGTGGATACTAACCTGTATCTACTCCCCTATGGCGATGTGACATGGAAACAGCACCTTGATTTCCAGATGCTTATCCATGAAAAACCTGACGTCTTCCGGAAAAATATCTCTGACATTACCGCGAAAAGTGGGGTGGTGGTTATCATTGATATGCCAACCAGCCCACAGCTTGCGCTGCATGAAATCCAGAGCCTTATTGATTTGCAAGTTACCACCTTACTGGCTGATGGTATTGCCCCTCTGCTGCTAGAAAAGATAGCCGATCGCACCTTTCCAGGTACGCCACAGGATAATCACAACCAGCATTGCTATGTCATTAACAAGATCGACCCGCGCTATGAAATGAGCCATGACATTGAGGTTTATCTCAAAGAGCGCATGGGCGATCTCGTCTTAGGTGAAATCCATGATGACAGCTCGGTTCCTGCGGCGCTGGCGAGTCAAAAAACGCTGCGGACTTATCGTCCAGCGAGCTCGGCATTGTTCGATATCGATAGCATTGAAGAAAAGATTTCAACTCGCCTGAATATTCTCGTCGGTAACAATGACGCCTCGCCAACTCTTTGACGGCTATCTGATTATGAAAAATCTTTTTTATGCATTTTTATTGATCGTGATTGCCGTTCCCGCATCGGCATTAATCATCCTGACCCCTATGACCGCGCACAAACAATTTTTGTTTGGTTTGCTAATGATCGGGGTGCTTTTGATTGCAGGTCGCAGCCAAAATAAGAAGGTTTCAACGACTCTGGTCGCCTTATCACTTCTGATGGCAACCCGCTATATCTACTGGCGTGCGACCTCGACGCTGACTTTCAATTCATGGATCGAATGGGCGCTGGGCTGGGGATTATTCTTCGCTGAGATTTATGCATGGGTAATTATGCTGCTTGGATATATGCAAACCATTTGGCCACTGGAGCGCGAAATAGAACCTCTGCCTGACGACACTTCATTGTGGCCAACGGTAGACGTCTATATTCCAACGTATAACGAAAGCCTCGATATTGTCCGTGATACCGTTCTGGCGGCTCAGTGTATTGATTATCCTGGCGATAAAATCAAAGTTTATATCCTGGATGACGGAAAGCGCAGCGAGTTCGCCGTATTTGCCGCCGAAGCCAATGTGGGTTACATCACCCGTGATGATAACGCTCATGCGAAAGCCGGTAATCTCAATAAAGCGATGAAGAAAACGCACGGCGAACTGATCTGCATTTTCGACTGCGATCATGTGGCAACACGCGGCTTCCTTCAGGCAACCGTCGGGAGCTTCCTGCGTGATGAGAAACTTGCGCTGATCCAGACTCCCCACTATTTCTATTCGAAAGACCCGTTTGAACGTAACCTCCCGGCGGCTAGCAAGGCTCCAAATGAAGGGATGCTCTTTTACGGGCCGGTGCAAAAAGGGAACGACAACTGGAATGCGACGTTCTTCTGCGGATCCTGTGCGGTTATTCGCCGCTGTGCACTTGAGGAAATTGGTGGCTTCGCCGTTGAGACCGTGACGGAAGATGCGCATACCGCGTTAAAAATGCAGCGACTCGGTTGGAACTCTGCGTTTCTGGGCCTGCGTCTTTCCGCTGGGCTGGCAACGGAGCGTCTGACGCTGCACGTGATACAGCGCACTCGCTGGGCACGCGGCATGACACAAATCCTGTTGCTGGATAACCCACTCTTTGGCCGAGGTCTGAAGTGGCAGCAACGCCTTTGCTACCTCAATGCGATTTTGCACTTCCAGTATGGTCTGCCACGTATCGCCTTCCTGACGGCACCGCTGGCATACCTGCTCTGCAATCTCAATATTATTGCCTCTTCCGCGAGCATGATTTTTGCCTATTCCTTACCTCATCTGGTGATGGCAACGGTGCTAAATTCTCGTCTCAACGGGCGCTATCGCTTTTCGTTCTGGGGTGAAGTGTATGAAACCGTGATGTGTTTCCATCTGGTTATCCCAACGATTGTGACGTTCCTTTCGCCACGCAAAGGGAAATTCAACGTGACGGATAAAGGCGATACGCTTGAGAAAGAGTATTTTGACAGCCACATCGTTATGCCCCACATGATTACCGCCGCGCTGGTTGCTGCTGGTGTTGTTGCGGGCCTTGTCCGTTTCGCGACTCAGCTACATCAGGGGATTGAGCCCTGGGTATTGTTACTCAACATCGGTTGGGCAACCTATAGCCTTATTATTCTCCTGGCCTCTATTGCCGTAGCTAACGAATCCAAACAGATCCGTAAAAGCATTCGTATTGATATCGCGATTCCGGCCATCGTGCATTATTCCAACGGCGCAAGCTTACGCACTTTATCCCGCGATCTCTCGATGGGCGGGATGCAGGTTGTTAACCCAGAGCCCGGGTTTAACGGTGAAGGTGTAGAAGCGATTGAACTGCTGCTAAATTCGGCAGCGGTCTGTATTCCCGCGAAGCAAGTGTTTGCAAACGATGAAAGTCTACGCCTGCAATTTGGCGATATGGCATTGCATAAACGTCGCGAATTGGTTCGCGTCGTCCTTGCGAGGGCGGATGCATGGCTGGAATCACCGCAGGAAAACGACAGCCTGCTGCGTTCAATCGGCGGTGTTATCAGCAGTGCTGGCCGACTGTGGGGTATTTTCTGGCGTGGGCGCCGCAATAAAGCGTTGGCACGTAAGGCACACAAAGCGGGGGCGACCGTATGATGACCCGTCTATCTCAACGTCTGTGCAGTGTCATCATTATTCTGGCTGCCAGTCTATTCGCCGGCAGTCCCCTGGCGTTTGATCTTCCCGATAGCCTGTTACTCCCAAGACCTGGAGAACAAAAGTCGGTGAGTAAACCGGCGGACACGGAGAAAACTGTTCCTGCTCCAGAGGATCCGATCCCGGCGGATACGCTGGAAAAAAATGAAGATCAAGCAAAAGCCGAAACGCAAACCGTCGTGAACGGTAGCTTGACGCTAAAGGATGCCGGAATTACTGACGGTTTAACCATTGATGGTCATCAGCCACAAAGCGGGTTTACGTTTACCTTGCCAAATGATCGCGTCATCGTAAACGCAGAGCTGCTGCTCACGATCCACGCTTCATCAGCCCTTGTCGAAGGGCAACATTACCTGAACGTGATGCTCAATGGTCAACCGCTGGCCCAGCTACCTTTGAACCAGGTTGATGAAGACAATGCGACGTTTAGCCTGGATATTCCTGCGCCAATGCTGGTCTCTATCAATAACATCAGCGTCACGCTGGAAAACGGCAAGACGTTGCAGTGCGAAAAAGACAGTGAAAAGCGCTATCAATTGACGATCCAGCCGGATAGCCGAATCGATTATCAGGGGATACGACTCAATACCGTACCCGATCTTTCTCGCTTCCCGTGGCCGTTTATCGATCCTCTTGAAATGGGGCGTCAGCAGGTTGCGATGGTGTTTAGCCGTAAACCAACCGCTGATGTACTGGATGCGGCATCAATCATCAGTACTTTTTTGGGATACCACGCTGATTATAAAGGGATAAATCTCCCTGTTAGCCTGGGTGAACTACCCCAAAGTAACGCCATTATTATTGCGCATCCAGGAGATACTATTGGCAGCCTTAAGATTGTTGATGAGAAAAGGGCGTCGCTGCAGATTATCGATAACCCGCAATATCCTATTTATAAATTGTTGATCGTCAGCGGTAAAAATGGCGATGCACTAAAAAATGCGGCCTATGCGCTGACGCATAATTCACTGCCAGAGGCTGCGAACCTGGTCGGGGTAGCCTCGCAACATATCCCGAAACGCCAGGCCTATGACGCCGATCGTTGGGTGGATACGCATCATCCCGTTCCATTCAGTAAACTCATCGCGCAAAACAGCCGCCTGAACGTTGAAGGTTTGAGCCACGAGGCCATTCGTATTGCCTTTCGCACCGCCCCCGATCTCTTTATGTGGGACGGCGACGCCGTGCCAGTCAAGCTCAACTATCACTTCCCGACCCACCGATGGATAGATGAAGATAAGTCGGCGTTGGGGATTTCGCTGAATGGTCGATTTCTGCGAAATGTTTCGGTCAACAGTACCGGCCTGCTCGAAAAGTTATGGCATAAAGTGGGGGGCGACACACGTCAGGAGCAGCAAACGCTGCGTATTCAGCCATGGCAGATTTATGGTGATAACCAGTTTGAATTCTATTTTGCCGTTAAAGCCAATGAAGAGGCTCCTTGTCAGGTCTTTAATGACAACAGCATAAAAAGCAGCATTGACCCAACATCAACCCTCGATCTTAGCCATACCTGGCATTTTAGCGAGTTGCCGAATCTTTCTTATTTTGTTGGCGCCGGATTCCCATATTCTCGTCTGGCTGATTTGTCACAAACCGTAGTGCTGATGGCTGAGCATCCAGGGGCTACAGAAATTAATACCTTGCTGAGTTTAATGGCTCGACAAGGGAATGCGACTGGGGTTACCGCGCATGGTGTTCACATTATTCTGGGCGAAAGTATTCTCAAGCAGGAATCTGATTCATTGGAACATAATGATGTTTTAGTCGTCGCCAGTCTGACGCAGCATACCTTTATGTCAGCATTATTCGCCAAAAGTCCTTATGACTATAACGACGGGATGATTGATATCCGTCCAATGAATTATCTGCAGAAAGCGAAAATATATTTACAAGGTAATTGGCTCCAGCAAAATACAGAAGTATCGCGCTACTTAAATTCGGCTACCGACTGGCGAGGTTTTGTCAGTTTTAAATCGCCATGGGCCCCGAAACGCAGTGTGATTCTGGCAACCGCTACCCAGGATGAACAGCTTGCGCTGTTGGCTGATGATTTACGTAATCCGAAAATTAACGCGGCGATTAAAGGCGATATCGCCGTGATAGGTAAAAGCGACGGCGTACACAGCTGGCATATCGGAACCCACTACGTTTCCGGTCAGATGCCGTGGTATCTGCAAATCTTCTGGTACGCCAGCCAACACTTCCTGGTACTCGGATTACTGTGCTCCGGCCTTGCTGTACTTCTTGGTCTGGCATTGTATTTCTACCTGCATAACCAGTCCCGAATGCGCCTCAAAAATTATATTGGGCAGCAACAGAATAACGACGGTAAATAATCCCATATTGATGGATATGAAATGAAAATTCGTAAACTAAATAAAATTATTCATGGGATTGGCTTAAGTAGCATCTGTCTGTTCCCATTATCTTTCCCCGTACATGCTGCTGGAGATAATAGCAGCGTACTCGAACAACTTTTTACACAGGCGCAGTACTGGCATGAGCGCGAACATCCAGATGATGCTCAGCTTGCCTTAAAGAAAATACTGAGCGTTGAGCCGGGCAACACCGATGCGCTGTATTTAATGGCGCTCTATACGCAACAGCAGGGTAAAAAAGCAGAAGCGGCAGCCTGGAAAGCGAAATTACGTCAGGCCGATCCCGATGGCGCAAAAATAGCTCAACTGGAAGGTGAGGCCTCAGCCAGCGCCGTATTGCCTGGTCGTCTAGCCGAAGCGCGTCGACTTTCAAGCCATGGCAATAACGCTGCTGCGGTCACTATCTATGAAGAGTTGTTTAAACAGGGGCAGCCGAAATCTTCGCTTAGCAGTGAGTATTATCAGACTCTGGCGTCAATACCTGAGCGCCGTCCTGAAGCGATTGACGCTTTAAGCCAGCTTCATCAGCAGCATCCTCATGATGTTGCGACTACCCTGGCGCTGGGGAAAATCCTCACTTATCAGGAAGAGAGCCGACGCGATGGGATTGCGCTATTGGAAACGCTATCGCATTCAAATCCTGAGGCGAAAAAAAATCTGCGCCAGGCGCTGCTGTGGCTGCATCCCAATGCCGGGAATCGTCCCCTTTTTGAAAACTGGCTACAACAGCAGCCTGACGATCGTGAAATCGGAGAACATTATTCCCAAAACGTCACCGGTAGCATTATTTCGAACGGTTATAAAACCGTTGAAAATGGGCAACTGGACCAGGCAACCACATCATTTGAGAAAGTACTGGAAGCCGATCCTGGGAACAGCAATGCTCTTGGCGGGCTGGGGATTATTGCTATGCGCAAAGGCAATTTCACCGCTGCCAGCGACTATCTAAAGCGTGCCGCTGCTCAAAATGGGCCGGATAAAGAGAAATGGATGACGCTTTATGGACAAGCGAATTTCTACGGCATTTTAAGCCAGGCAAAAGCGCAGGCGAATAATAAAGATTGGGATTCTGCATTAGCGACCAGCGAACCATTGCTCAATAGCAGCGGTGATGAACGACATGCCGTTGACCTTTTCCGTGCCGATATTCTGCGCCGCCGTGGCGATCTGCCTGCTGCGGAACAGGCATATCGTACGCTGGCGGAACAGGCACCTTCAGCCGATGTTATGCAATCCTTATATTATGTTTTGAAAGCTGAACATAAAACGGATGATGCGGCGAATTTGCTGAAATCGATGCCGCCTGCATTTCGTCAGAAGGTGATGGCGGGGCAACCTGCCAGCATTGACCCTATTCGTCGACAAGCGGCCGAGGCATTAAGTCAGGGGGAAACCCAACAGGCTGAGCAACTGCTACGCAGCGCGTTGCAAAAAGAGCCATCAAACCCCTGGCTACGTCTGGACTTAGCCCGCGTATTACAAAAGCAGGGTGATAGTTCACAGGCATTGTCCATAATCTCATCGTTAGCAGACAGCCCCCGTAAAGACTCCCTGACCGCTGCCGCAATTTTTCTTAGCGAAAATAAAAAGTGGGAAGATACCGCGACTGTCTTGAGCCGGATCCCGCGTAGTCAGTGGACTAAAGAGATGAGCGAGCTTAATCGTCGCGCCACGTTTAACCAGGGAATTGCGCGCGCCGACTCGCTTCTTGCGGGAGGTGATAGAGCCAGTGCTGCTGAGCAATTATTAGCCCTGAACCGGATAGAAACGCTTTCCGCTGCCGATGCCGGACATCTGGCGGAGAGTTTATATAAAGCGGGACAAACGGAGCGAGCACTCGGCGTTATACACCATAATCTGGCTTCCGGTCTTAAAGGTAGCGTTGGTGACTATGCGCAACAAATCAACGTATTAAATACCGCAGGCCTCGCGAGCGAAGCCAATCAGATCCTGAGTAACCCGGCATTGTTGGCGCGGAGTTCCCAGCAAGATATTACGCATATAAAAATGGGTGAGGTGATCAACAAAGCGGATCGTCTGCGCGAACAAGGTCAGTACGCTGATGCCTATGATATGTTGATTGTTCAGCTGCATCAGGATCCGCATAACAAAGATCTGATGCTGGCGATGGCGCGTGTTTATCAGTCGGGCAATATGAGCGACAACGCCGGGAGCATCTATCAATATGTGCTTTCGCAGGACCCGCAAAATCAGGATGCCCGAACTGGCGCAATCGATCTGGCGCTCAAGGCGAAAGACAACCAGCGTGCCATGACATTAATGCAAGGGCTGAAGGATAAAAACTCGCCAGAGAATTTATTCCTTGCCGCGCGTGTGGCCCGCAGCAATGGCGAATCAAAACGCGCGCTGGGGTTATTGCGTCAGGCGAAACAACAACTGCTAGGCATCGCCAGCGCGGGCAACAATGCCACAATTGATGGACTTCCTATCTCGGATAACCCGTTCGTCAATAAAACCCCTATTGATACCCGCTTGCCATGGCAGGTTGGCGGGGAAAGCGCGTCGGGAAGTTCGTCGCCGGTTTCATCATCACAGAACCCTCAGTTGCTGACCCGGGTCACGAAGATGCTCAATGAAACGCGTGAAAAGCTCTCTTCATGGGTTGAAACAAACTTAAGTCTCAGGGACCGAAATGGTGATGATGGATTAGGGGCGCTTAGCGAAACGAAAGCATCGTTAGCCTTCTCCACCGTCCCCTTTGATGAGTCACGTCTGAAATTTGCCGTCACCCCAGTGCTGCTGAATGCCGGTAGCACTTCCGGCAAGACCAGCAATCGTTTTGGTACCGGTGCGTTGCAACAGGCTAATGCCGCATGGCGAGCGACGCAGTCATCGCAAGCGTTGGCGGACAATTCGAAAGCGGCGGCCAGTGCGGCACGTAAGGCGCTGGAAGATAAATCTAACGCCCGAATTAAAGCGTGCCAAAGTCCAACGTCTGCCGCTTGTGAAGTGGCCACCCACGAAGAAACGGATGCCCAGGATGCTTATAACCTGGCGCAGGAAAAAATCATGCAGCCGCAGAGTTATGGCCCTGATGATTTCCCGGCAAACTCAAGCGGTGAGCAGCGTAAAACGGGGACTGAACTCTCTGTTGCACTGAGCGGCGATTCGTATCAGGCCGATCTGGGAACCACGCCTCTTGGCGGCGAGGGCGCGAAAAATCTGGTCGGCGGGCTACGCTGGTCGCCGACCGTTGCGACGAATACTCAACTGACATTTAATCTGGAACGACGAGCCGTTACCGACAGTCTTCTCTCTTATGTGGGGACTAAAGACAAATACAGCGGTAAGACCTGGGGCGCCGTTGTCAAAAGCGGTGGCGGCCTGAGTTTAAGTTATGACGACGGTGATGCTGGCGCTTACGGTGGTGCATCTTACTATAAATATCAGGGTGAGAACGTAGCGGATAACAGCGCGGTGATGGGTAATGCGGGCTTCTATTATCGTCCACTGCATACCGATGAGAAGGAAATTAAAGTCGGTATTAATGCTGACTATATGAACTATGCCGAAAACCTCAGCAACTTTAGCTTTGGTCAGGGAGGCTATTTCAGTCCGCAAAACTACATCAGTTTATCTGTGCCTGTTGAATATAGTCGGAATGCGGGTGACTGGAGCTACAAGCTATCCGGTGCCGTGGGGTATCAGGCCTACTCTCAGAAACAGAGTGACTATTTCCCGACTGAATCGGAATGGCAAAACAATCTGGATTGGCTGGTCGACGCTGGATTTGGTGAAGAATCTCACTATGCTGCAAAAACATCACGCGGTGTGAGCTACAACGTCAAGCTACAAGGCAATTATAAACTGTCGCCGCAAATGTCGGTCGGTGGAGCCCTGGGCTATGACACCGTAGGAGAATATTCAGAAGCGAATGCACAGCTTTATTTGAAATATTCATTTGATGATAAATGAGGCGCACCATGACGATATCTGACACCACTGACGAATATTATCGTCAGCAGCAATATGTACCTGGCTGGCAAGACCTGAGTACCTTACTTTGCAGCAGTATTCTTTCTGCGGCAGATAGAAATGAAGGGCGTATTTTCCTGCAACACGTAGGCAACCAGTTAGCCCTGAAATTTCCGCTGCGGCAAGTTGAAACCTTGGGGCTTTTGGAAGACGAGGTTAACCATTTGCTCGCCCGATTTAACTGGGGACGCGTCCATATTATTGTGGATGAACAAGGATTAACGATAAATCATATTGCGTGGCCCCATGCTGGACAAATGGATGAATTACCGACATGGACATTGGGTTTTGCCTCCCTCATGGAAGGGTGCTGGAAAGAATGGCTGCGCACTCAAGGTGGAAGTGAGCTAATAGCGTTTACGCTGGTAGAAGGCAAGCCGAGCTTGCTCGTTTTTCGATATGAAGTTGAGAGAGGATAACGTGAGCATTAAGCCGCTGTTGTATTTTATAACTATATGTTTTTTATCGATGTTCAGTGCAACAAGTTTCGCCTCTCAAAATAGCGAAAACTGGCAACTCTATAAGCAACATTTCATTGCTCAGGGACGCGTAGTTGATAATGGAAACCAGCAAATCAGCCACTCTGAAGGTCAGGGGTATGGGATGCTGCTGGCTGAAATTAACAACGATCGTTCAACCTTTGAGCAGCTCTGGCGCTGGACGCAAAAAAATCTTTATCGTGAAGATATTGGGCTTTTTGCATGGCGATTTAACCCAGAACAACACCAATCAAGCGACCGTAATAACGCTACCGATGGCGATATACTCATCGGTTGGGCATTATTACGCGCCGGAAAACGCTGGAACGATCAGAACTATATTGCAGCATCTGAGAAAATCCAAAGTGCATTATTATCAAAAGCGGTCGTGACATGGGCTGATAAAACCGTCATGTTGCCGGGAACATTCGGATTCCAGCACAAAGACTTTATTAACCTCAACCCTTCATATTTCATCTTCCCGGCATGGCAGGATTTCTATACTCATTCCCATCGTGCAAAATGGAAAAAACTCATTGATGATGGCCTATCACTGCTTGATATAATGCGTTTCGGTCCTCATAAATTGCCGACTGACTGGGTCATGTTGAATAAAGAGGGAAGTGTGGCTCCGGCAACCGACTGGCCATCCCGCTTTAGTTTTGATGCCATTCGAATTCCACTGTATCTCAACTGGTATAAGAAAAATCTGCCACAAAATAAAATTTTCAAGGCCTATTGGCAAACAATGCCATCGCTGAATACTCCAGCCTGGATAGATGTCACCAGTAATGAAGTCGCAGAATATCCTCTGCCGCCAGGAATGATGGCGGTCAGAAATATTTCAGTAGGTAATCAATATAATGAAGGTGGTTTCCTGACTGCTCAGGAGGATTACTATTCATCAAGTCTGAAGTTACTAACGTATATTGCTGAACAGGAAGGAAAATAAACTCGCCTGACAGGATGAACCGTTAGTTCTGTGAGTGTCAGCGTTAAGCCGACACTCACAGGCATTCTGCAACTAACCGGGCTGCTGCTGAGTTGTGCAATGAATCCCGCCGCCTCCCGCTGCCACGCCATCAATATTTAACTGAATAATTTCGCGGTCTGCAAACAGCTCCTGTAAGGCGGCGTATGCGTTACGATCTGTTCGCTTGTCGCCAAATTCCGGCGCGATAACTGCACCGTTACAAACATAAAAATTAATATAACCTGCTGCAAAATCAGTACTTTCATCGCTCTGCCGGATAGTCGATGGCCCCTCTAGCGTGATGACTTTCAGGCGTCGTCCTTTGGCATCCGTGGCGGTGCGTAAAATATCCAGATGCCGTCTTGTCACGGCATAATCAAATGATGACCAATCCTTCTCAAGCCCGGCGACTACGGTGCCAGGTTGAGCAAAGCGAGCATAAAAATCGGTATGCCCATCGGTGATATCTTTACCTGCGATACCGGGGAGCCAGATGATTTTCTCAAGCCCCAGCAGGCGCTTCAACTCAACCTCACACGCCGTTTTACTGATGCCGGGATTACGGTTTGGGTTAATAACACAACTTTCGGTAATGATCGCCGTACCTTCGCCATCGACTTCAATTCCGCCACCCTCCAGAATCAACGATGAGCGTATAAAGGTCGCTTTGGCGGCATCCGTTACGGCCTCAGCCACTTCGGCATCATATTCATGTTCTTGTTTATTGCCCCAGCCATTGAAATTAAACCCAACGCCGCCGAGCAGGCCAGCGCTGTTTTTAACAAACACAGGCCCCGTGTCGCGGATCCACAGATCGTCAATGGGCTGAACCTGCAGATTGACCTTTGGCCCGCACAGCCTGGCCGCAATATCATAATCCTCTTCGCGCACCAGCATATGCACGGGTTCATAGGCGGCGATCGTTTTGGCGATACTGGCCAGATTCTTTTGCACTACCGGCAGTAGGTCAGGCTCCCAGATTTCTGTACTCGCGCCAAATGCCATCCAGGTGGCGGCATGGGGCGCGCCTTCATCTGGCATCAGCCATTGTTGGCTCAGTGCAGCACTGGCAAAGTTGCTTAAGCTCATGCCGGTCATTCCGGCAACAAGCAAACTCGTGGAGCTGACCAGCCCTTGTCTAATGAACGAACGTCTTGTCATCACGGTAAACCCTCTACGTTTATTCACTCGATGGGAGTGAATAACATAATGTTAGATCAAAAATAATTAATTTTTTATATTATTAATATAATAATTAAAATTAGGCCTGAATATATCACGGTGATATTAAGATGCAATTTCTATAGATTAAATTGTAGTTAAGGTAGGCTGTTATTAGAATTCATCAACTATATTTATATATATAAGATATAATTATCTATAGGAACTCCGCATAATGAGGGGGCATCATTTATGTCTAATAATTGAATGGTTATCCGGTGATGTGCAGGGAAGTTGGTTTTCACATAAAAAATATAATCGATTAGCTTTGCTTACATTTGGATCACAAATCCATATAACACTTTTAAATCTAAGAAAATGCTTAGAACCGATGGATTAATAAGTTCAGGAGGTCTATTTTACTATCATCATACAAAATGCTTAGCGCTAATGCTTCGGTCATTGAATCGAATAACGATCTCCTATGGAAAAGAAAACTTTTATTTTACTTGCCAGCGCGGTGCTACTCACTAGCGCCATCAGGCAGAGCTATGCTGCGTGTCCCGTCAACGGTAATCGATATACCTGTGAAAACCAGACCAATGCGATGCTCGGGGCTGGTGCAAAAACCAACAGCGCTGCCATTACTATTAATCAGAACGCTACGCTGAACGGTGGTGGTAACCCTGCGATAAGTGTGGGTGATAACAATGCTATTAATGTCAGTGGTACGGTAACCAACTCCCCAAGTGGTAGTCGAGGCGGATTGAGTGGTTATCCGGGAACGGGGCCAAATACTATTGAAGCGCAAAATAACACCGTTATTAATATAGATAAAACCGGTAAGGTAATAGTTAACGGCAACAATAATATGGCCGAAGCTATTAACGTGATGGGATATGGCAACACCATCGTTAATAACGGGATGATTAGTGCATCGGCAACTGCGGCGATTTGGTTTCAGGATACGCAATCTGGAACGCGAAATAATGTCGTTAATTATGGTGTTATCCAGCGCCCCGGTGGCGGAAATGTGATCGGTACTAGCGGTGGTAACGGTATTCGATTTGAAAATAACACCGGTGGACGTGTTGAGGGAGATCTGCAGTTTTCCCGTGGTGATGACGATCTCTTTTTCTATGCGGGTTCGGAAGTCACCGGCAATATCAACGGCGGCGGTGGCACCAATAATTTAACGCTGGATGGACAACAAGGCTCACTGGATTCGCTGCGCGGTGATATCAAAAACTTCACCACGTTAACGAAATCGGGCGCAGGTCGCTGGGACGTCAGCGGTTCACTGGAAGGATTTAACCGGGTCGCCGTGGATCAAGGCACTCTGGGATTAAGCGGGAATAATGATGGCTTCAGCGGCCAGCTTATTATCAACCCTGAAGGTAACAACGATGCCGGAGCAACGGTTGAAGCTCGGGCGCAAAGTTTGCCTACCAACAGCCTTAAAACTGGCAATAACGATAATGTCATTAACAACGGCACGCTGATTTTAGTCCAGCCGGATGACGGCAGCTATGTTGGACAAATTGTCGGTAGCGGTCAGGTGATTAAACAAGGTGACGGCGTACTGACCATGACGCCGGAAGCAATGGACGGCAATACCTACAGCGGCGGTACAACGATAAAGCAGGGCACCATTGCGATTGCCGACGATAGCGCGCTGGGGGTCGCTTCAGGTGCTTTACGCTTTGATGGTGGCGTGCTGACTATCAATGATTCGCTCAATCTTTCCACCGAGCGTGCGGTGACTCTCGCGGCAGGCGGCGGTACGTTTGACACCAACGGTCATGACTCCACAATCGCTCAGGTGATGAGCGGCAGCGGTGATTTTGCCAAAGCGGGAGAGGGGAGTTTAACGCTAGCGGGTCAGAATACATATAGCGGCAATACCCTTGTTGCTGGCGGTAACCTTAACGTTACCGGCGGTATTAGCGGCCCGGTCAAGGTAGAGCAAAATAGCCAACTCTCGGGTACCGGGCAGGTCGGTGCGACGACGATGGCAAGTGGCGCCATACTGACGGTCGGCGATACCGCATCAACGACCACTGCGGAGTCTAGCCAATTCACCATCAACGGTAATCTGAGTAATGATGGTACGGTGCAACTTAACCGGGATGACACAACCCAGGGCAGTCAATTGAATATTGCCGGTGACTACACCGGGGGAAGCGACAGCCTGCTGCAAATGAATGGCGTGTTGGCGGGCGATGATTCCCCGGCCGATCGGGTTAATATTGCAGGAAGCACTGACGGTAGTACCGGGGTGAGCGTGACCAACCTCGGGGGCAAAGGTGCGAGTGTTATCAATGGTATTGAACTGATTGATGTAAAAGGCAACTCGTCATCGACCGCGTTCTATCAAAAGGGTCGTATTGTGGCTGGCCTGTATGATTATTCGCTGGTGCAAAAAGGGAATAATTGGTATCTCACCAACCAATATACCGGCCCTGTCATCCCGCCGGAAAAACCACCGGTTGATCCCGGTAAGCCTGTGAATCCGCCGGTAACTCCGGATAAGCCTGGCAAACCGGTTACACCACCGGTGACAACGGATCCCGACAAACCTTCCGTGCCACCGGTTAAGCCTGGCAAACCGCTTACGCCACCGGTGACAACGGATCCCGGCAAACCTCCCGTGCCGCCGGTTAAGCCCGGCAAACCGGTTACGCCACCGGTGACAACGGATCCCGGCAAACCTCCCGTGCCGCCGGTTAAGCCTGGTAAACCGGTTACGCCACCGGTGACCACCGATCACCCTGGCAATCCGCGGGTTACACCTCCAGTCAGCCCTGGTAAACCTATTGCACCACCGTTGTCGACGCCAAAAACGCTGCGTCCTGAAATTGGCGGCTATATCGCCAACCTGGCGGCGGCCAATACGCTCTTTAACCTTACGCTTGACGATCGCGAAGGTGGTACTGAGTATATCGACCCAGTGACCGGACAGCGCGGTTACAGCAAGCTGTGGTTACGCCAGGAAGGGGGGCAAACGCGCTTTAACAGCGGCGGTAATCAGCTGAAAACCCAAACGAATCGTTATGTGGTGCAGTTGGGCGATGAGCTGATTCAGGGGGCATTCGGCGATCGAGACCGTTGGGATGTCGGCATCATGGCAGGGTATGCCAACCAGCACGCGAATACCCATTCCATGCTTACCGGCTATCAATCTAAATCAGAGATCAACGGCTACAGCACCGGTCTATACGGTACCTGGTTTGAAAATGCGCAAGCGAAAACCGGTCTCTATGCAGATAGCTGGGTTCAGTACAATTGGTTTAACAATCAGGTCGATGGCAATGGTCAGCCAAATGCGTCTTATAAAAGCCGTGGATTCACCGCGTCGCTGGAGACCGGCTATATTGCCTCTATTGCCCAGCTTCAAAACAGTGAACTGTATCTTCAGCCGCAGGCGCAGGTTATCTGGATGGGCGTGAAAAATCATACCCTTACCGAGGATAACGGCACCCGAGTGCAGGATATCGGTAACGATAATCTTCAAACGCGACTGGGCATGCGTCTGTATCTGAAAGGTCATTCATCGCTGGACGAGGGCAAACAGCGTGAATTCAAACCTTATGTTGAAGCGAACTGGATCCACAACACGCAGCAATACGGCATGCGGATGGATGGTGAAGCGGTCAGCATGTCCGGTACGCGCAATGTCGGTCAACTGAAACTGGGTGTTCAGGGGCAATTGACTCCGGCGCTCAACCTGTGGGGCGGTACGGCTGTTGATATCGGTGATATGGGTTACAGTGACGCCTCTGCGATGCTGGGTTTAAAATATCAATTCTAACCACCGACACCGCTGCCCGTAGGCGAGGGTAGCGGTGTCATCCCCTCGTTTATATTTTCAGCGTATCAATAACCACTCTGAGCGCAGGAGACACATTGCGATGAGGGTAATACAGAAACAACCCTTCCATACGCAGGCTATAACGTTGCAGCACCCGGATAAGCGCCCCGCGTTCTAAATCATCGGCAACCAGTTCGACAGGAATATACGCCAGCCCCAGGCCGAGTCGGGCGGCTTCGGCTTCCATATAGCTATCAGATAAGGCCCATTGCCCCTGTGGTCGGTGGGTTATTTTTTTATCATCCTGCACCATTTCCCATTGATACAGACTGCCGTCGCCAAACTGATAGGCAATACAGGGATGGACGACTAAATCGGCCGGAGTCTGTGGAAAACCGTAACGGCGAAAATGATCGGGCGTGCCTACCACGGCCATCTCCATATCGGGAGTAATGCGCACGGCGATCATGCCGCTGCCAACCTCGGGCCCAAGCCGGACACCGGCATCGAAGCGCTCCTCGATAATATCGACAAAGCGGCTTTCATTCATCAGCTCTAGGCGGATATCCGGGTATCGCTGCTTGAAAACCGCCAGCTTTGGCAGAAGACATTTATCAATCGCATGCTGACTGGCATTGATGCGCACGGTGCCGGAAGGCGTTTGTCGATAATAGGCAAGTGTAGCCAACCCGGAATCCAGGGCATCAAAGCCGGATTCTGCGGTTTGATAAAGCTGCTCACCGGCCTGTGTTAATGAGAGCTTGCGCGTAGTGCGAACCAGAAGCTGGACACCGAGCCGCTCTTCAAGCTCGCGAATCGAACGGCTAACGCCGGATTGTGCCAGTCCAAGCCGTGCGGCGGCGGCGGTAAAACTGCCTTCCCGTACTACCTGCATAAACAGGTACAGCTCATTGTAGTTTTCCCGTTTTGCCATCGTACCAACCCTGCCTATTCATAACAATATGGTATTAATTCTAGCATTTATACCCCTCTAATCAGCACTCATTCTGCTCACTATAATGCCCCCATTGCCACAAAGCGCCGCAGCGTTGTCCGTATGAAACCTGTACCCACAACCTGTTTTTTAGGGGAACTCTGATGAAAATCTTCACCAGAAAACTGACCGCCGTTATACCGGCCTTACTGTTATGCACATCACTAAGCGGAGTCACAACAATGAGTTATGCCGATACTGTTAATCCAAATCTGCCTGTTTCGATGGTCGAGAAATGGGACAAAACGTTTGCCCAAAGCAATAAAGTCGAACACCGTAAAGTCACCTTCCCGACCCGCTACGGGATAACACTGGTGGGCGATCTCTATGTGCCAAAAGATCGGGGCGATCGAAAGCTTGCGGCTATTGCCGTTAGCGGGCCTTTTGGTGCGGTCAAAGAACAATCCAGCGGCCTGTATGCGCAAACGCTGGCCGAGCAAGGTTTTGTGACGCTGGCCTTTGATCCTTCCTACACAGGTGAAAGCGGTGGCTATCCTCGCAATGTGGCCTCTCCGGATATTAATACCGAAGACTTCAGCGCGGCGGTGGATTTCCTGGGCTTACAAAAAGAGGTCGATCGTGAGCGTATCGGTCTACTCGGTATCTGTGGCTGGGGCGGGATGGCATTAAACGATGCGGCAATGGACACGCGTGTCAAAGCGGTCGCTACCAGCGTGATGTACGACATGAGCCGGGCGATGGGCCATGGCGTGGGTGACGGCAAAGACCGCTACTCCACCGCCGATCGCCGTGCCGTACTGCAATATCTTAACGAACAGCGCTGGAAAGATGCGGAAAAGGGCACATTCGCCCACGCTGGTCATGATATTTATGTCGATGAGAAGGGCAACGTCACCGCAGGCGATCGCATTCTGCCTGAAGCACTGCCTGCGGATCCGCATCCGGTATTGAAAGAGTTCTTTGATTATTACCGTGTGCCGCGCGGTTTCCATTCTCGCTCCGTGAACTCCACCGGTGCCTGGACGGCGACCACGCCTTTAGCGTTTATGAATATGCCGCTGCTGAGCTACGCCAATGAAATCACCATCCCGACGCTTATTGTGACCGGTGAAAAGGCACACTCGCGCTACTTTGCTGAAGACGCCTATAAAGCGGTGGGCAGCAAACATAAAGAGCTGGTGGTCGTCCCGGGCGCAAACCATGTTGACCTGTACGACAATGCCGCAGGGAAAATACCGTTTGCCAAATTTGACCAGTTCTTCAAAACCAACCTCAAATAAAGCCTTCGGTCAGTGATGTCAAAATGCCACCCGTAAGAAGCGGGTGGCATTCCATTTGCCGTAATACCTTCGCTTGAAAAATAATCAGAGATGTAGCCCAATGTCCACGTTGACTCGCCAGTCCTCCCAGCAAAAAGAACACGCCCACTGGAGCGGTGTGTTTGCCATGACTTTGTGCGTTTTTGTCCTGATCGCCTCAGAATTTATGCCGGTCAGCCTACTGACGCCGATAGCGAAAGATTTGCTCGTCACCGAAGGGCTGGCAGGCCAGGGGATTGCTATCTCCGGGGCGCTGGCGGTTGTGACCAGCCTGACTATCTCGACCCTTGCCAGGAATGTGGATCGTAAGACTCTGCTGCTCGCAATGACCGTGCTGATGGCCGTATCGGCCATGATTATCGCGCTATCCTCAAGCTATCTGATTTATATGATGGGACGAGCGCTGATTGGTATCGCTATTGGCGGATTCTGGTCAATGTCAGCGGCGACGGCAATTCGACTTGTCCCGCAACATCAGGTTACCCGAGCGTTAGCCATTTTTAACGGCGGTAACGCGCTGGCAACCGTGGTAGCTGCGCCACTGGGCAGTTATTTAGGTGCCACCGTCGGCTGGCGTGGCGCGTTTTTATGCCTGGTGCCTGTGGCGGTAGCCGCTTTCATCTGGCAGTGGTTTAGCTTGCCGACGATGGACATCGATAAAGACCGCGCACCACGCGGTTCCATCTTCCGCTTGTTGCGTCGCACCATTGTGGTAACGGGGTTGCTCGCCTGCGGAATATTCTTTATGGGACAATTTGCGCTATTCACCTATGTGCGTCCGTTCCTCGAAACGGTCACCCGCGTTGATATCACCACTTTATCGCTCATTCTTCTCACCATTGGCGTGGCAGGGTTTATCGGGACATTGGTCGTCGGAACGTTTTTGAAAGCCGGTTTTTACCCGACGTTGACAGTGATTCCTTTGCTCATGGCCGGTATCGCGGTGACGTTAGTTTTGACAGGGCACAGTGTCTGGATTGTTGCTTCGCTGTTGGGGTTCTGGGGATTGATGGCGACAGCCGCGCCAACGGGCTGGTGGACGTGGATTGCCCGGACGCTACCCGAGGATGCCGAGGCGGGCGGTGGGCTGATGGTGGCGGTAATTCAGCTCTCTATCGCGCTCGGCTCGACGCTAGGCGGGGTGGTGTTTGACCATTTTGGCTGGCAGCGTGCGTTTGAACTTAGCGGAATATTGCTGCTAAGCGCTGCTGTACTGACGGCGGTGACCGCACGGCGACACAATAATTAACGCTGAACAATACGAAGCTTAGTCAGGGGCGGGGTTAACGGCTAAGCTCTCATTCATCCTCGCTCACCCGGCTCTCCATCAGTATGTATTGCGCCTCTTTACGCTGATGTTTATCAATTAAGGGCACCAGCCGTTTAAAGTGCTCACTGGCACAATGCGCATCGAGCGCTGCGCGATCGGGCCACTCCTCGATAAAAATGAAATGGCCCGGATCTTTTTCATCGATATACAGATCGTAAGCAATACAAAGAGGCTCCCTTTTTGTGGCTGAAATCAATTCCTTGTACAACGGCATCACGGCTTCAATATGCTCGGGTTTAATAAAATCTTCAGCAATCACTTTTAGCATTCGAACCTCACACTTAGGCACATCACAACCTTTTGTCATAATGGGTTGTTGGCACTTTTGATTAACAACAAGGTAAGTTAACGTATCTTTATACCAAACATTTAATGCGGATTCGTTAATCGTACCCTACATAGCACCACCGCGTTGCATCTGTATTAGCCCAAAGGAAAATGACCATGAGCGATGAGATAACAACCCTTTCCACCAAAGAGATTTACCGTAACCGCTGGATGTCTCTCAAAGAAGACCGTATCCGCAGGGCCGACGGTAGCGAGGGGATTTATTCGGTTATTGAGAAAGGGGATTTTGTCGTTATTGTGCCGGTGCAGGACGACGAAATCTTTGTCGTTGAACAGTTCCGCTATCCGCTGGGCGTAAGAACGCTTGAACTGCCGCAGGGGAGCTGGGAAATGTCGCCCTCTGCCGCGCCAGAAGAGGTTGCGGCCGGAGAGCTACGTGAGGAAACGGGGCTTATCGCCCAAAAGCTTGAGTTTGTGGGATATCAGAAATTGGCGCAGGGATATTCCACACAGGGTTACCACATTTACCTTGCCTCGCAGCTCACTTTCGCCGGTCAGCAGCTTGATGATGAAGAATATGGACTGACCGTCAAACGGATGAAAATGGATGAGTTCAAATCGTTAATACTGGAGGGGAAAATTACCGATGCGACCTCGGTAACCGCGTTTTTATTAGCAAGCGAGAAAATGCGAAGCGTCAGTCTCTCAGGCGCTTAACCTCCAGACTGAATGCGCATGCAACGTTATTGCGCATTCATCGTAGATAAAAAACGTTTCACCGTGTGGGAGCGTTCAAACCGCCGCCAGCAAAGGGCAATATCCGTGTAGATTTCAGGCGAACTCAACGCATGATAGGTGATATTTGGCGGTGAAATGGCCGCCATCGACTTCGGCACCAGCGCGAATCCGCCCCCTGCGGAGACCATGCTCAGGGAAGATGAAAGCTGTGATGACTGCAACGCATGTTGCACGTCAATCCCGGCTCGCTCACAGTAGCTGTAAACCTGGTCGTACAGCCCCGGTGCAACCTCCTGTGGAAACAACACCACTGACGTATCGCGGAGCTTTTCCAGCGCTAGATCGCCGCATGCTGCTAGCGGATGGTCGCGATGCAGCGCCACCACCATCGGCTCCCGGTCGAGAATGCTTAGCTCGAACGCTTTACTGCTCTCGCACGGCAGCCGCACGAAGGCGATATCCAGCTCCCCCTCCGCCAGCATCGCTGTCAGCGAAGACATATTGGCCTCGACCTGGTGAACCTGCACCGCCATGTTCTGCAACTGATACTGGCGGATCAAGGTGAAGATTTTGGGATGGAAAGCGTTTGAACTGGTGATGCCAATCGACAGGCTACCGTTTTGTCCGCGCGCGATGCCACGCGTTTTCTCCAGCGCGGCGTCACTCAGCGCCAGGATCTTACAGGCGTCGTCGTAGAAAGCTTCTCCCGCTTCGGTTAGCTCTACGCCACGCGTCAGGCGTCTGAAAAGCGGTGTGCCCACTTCCTCTTCGAGCCGTTTGATCTGCTGACTCAGTGGGGGCTGTGAAATCCCTAGCGCTTTGGCTGCTTTTGTGAAGTGTCGCTCGCGTGCAACCGCGACAAAATACCGCAGATAACGAAGTTCCATATCTAAAACGTCTCAAACCAGTATGGATTCTATATTGGAACTCTCTGCTGAATCGGGTCAACATTTATTTAACCTTTCTAAATAAAGTTGAAGAGGACGAGCATGATGCATTCATCTGCCTGTGACTGTGAGGCCAGTTTGTGCGAGACCCTGCGGGGGTTCTCTGCTCAGCATCCTGACAGCGTTATCTATCAAACATCGCTAATGAGCGCGTTGCTAAGCGGCGTGTACGAGGGGGAAACCACCATCGCCGATCTGCTGACGCACGGTGATTTTGGTCTCGGCACCTTCAACGAGCTGGACGGCGAAATGATTGCCTTCAGCAGTCAGGTGTACCAGCTGCGCGCCGACGGTAGCGCCCGGGCCGCGAAGCCTGAGCAAAAAACGCCGTTCGCGGTGATGACCTGGTTCCAGCCGCAGTATCGCAAAACCTTCAATGCGCCGGTCAGCCGTCAGCAGATCCACGAACTGATCGACCAGCAAATCCCCTCCGATAACCTGTTCTGCGCGTTGCGCATCGACGGTCATTTCCGCCATGCCCACACCCGCACCGTCCCACGCCAGAAGCCACCGTACCGTGCGATGACCGACGTGCTCGATGACCAGCCGGTGTTCCGCTTTAACCAGCGCGAAGGCGTGCTGGTTGGGTTCCGCACGCCGCAGCATATGCAGGGCATCAACGTGGCCGGTTATCACGAACATTTCATCACCGACGACCGCCAGGGCGGGGGCCATCTGCTCGACTACCAGCTGGAGAGCGGGGTGCTCACTTTCGGTGAAATTCACAAGCTGATGATTGACCTGCCTGCCGATAGCGCTTTTTTGCAGGCCAACCTTCACCCCAGCAATCTTGATGCAGCGATCCGTTCCGTCGAAAACTAACAGGAGAACTATCGTGAACAGTGAGAAACAGTCACGTCAGTGGGCGCACGGCGCCGATATGGTTGTCGGACAGTTGGAAGCTCAGGGCGTGAAGCAGGTATTCGGGATCCCGGGGGCGAAGATCGACAAAGTTTTTGACTCCCTGCTGGACTCCTCCATCGAGATTATCCCGGTGCGCCACGAGGCAAACGCGGCGTTTATGGCAGCGGCGGTCGGACGGCTGACCGGCAAGGCTGGGGTCGCACTGGTGACCTCAGGGCCGGGGTGTTCGAATATGATAACCGGCATTGCTACCGCCAACAGTGAGGGTGACCCGGTGGTCGCTCTCGGCGGGGCGGTGAAACGGGCGGATAAAGCCAAACAGGTGCATCAGAGTATGGATACCGTCGCCATGTTCAGCCCGGTGACCAAATACGCCGTGGAGGTCAATTCGTCGGATGCGATTGCCGAAGTGGTATCGAACGCATTTCGCGCCGCCGAGCATGGCAGACCGGGGGGCGCATTCGTCAGCCTGCCACAGGATATTGTTGACCAGCCCGCCACGGGCGCCATTTTGCCTGCCAGCGGCTCGGCGCTGATGGGCCCGGCACCGGAATCTGCCATTAACGACGTGGCGAAACTTATCGAAAACGCCAAAAATCCGGTCATTTTGCTGGGGCTGATGGCCAGCCAACCCGCTAATAGCGCAGCGCTGCGTAAGCTGCTGGAAAAAAGCCGTATCCCCGTGACCAGCACCTATCAGGCCGCCGGGGCGGTGAACCAGGAGAACTTCAGCCGATTTGCTGGACGCGTCGGTTTGTTTAATAACCAGGCGGGCGACAGATTACTCCATCTTGCGGATTTGATTATCTGCATCGGCTACAGCCCGGTGGAATACGAACCGTCGATGTGGAACGGCGGCGACGCTACGCTTGTGCACATTGATGTGCTGCCTGCCTATGAAGAACGTCACTATGTACCGGATCTTGAGCTGGTGGGAGACATCGCCGAAACCCTGAACCTACTTGCCAACCGGATCGAACGCCAGCTCTCTCTGAGCCAGCATGCGTCAGAAATTCTCATCGATCGCCAGCATCAGCGCGATCTGCTCGACAGTCGTGGCGCTTCGCTCAACCAGTTTGCCCTGCATCCGCTGCGCATCGTGCGAGCCATGCAGGACATCGTTAATAACGACGTGACGCTCACGGTGGATATGGGCAGCTTCCACATCTGGATTGCCCGCTACCTCTACAGTTTCCGGGCGCGTCAGGTGATGATCTCCAACGGTCAGCAGACCATGGGCGTCGCGCTGCCGTGGGCGATTGGCGCATGGCTGGTGAACCCAGGCCGCAAGGTGGTCTCGGTGTCTGGTGACGGCGGCTTCCTGCAATCGAGTATGGAGCTGGAAACCGCAGTGCGTCTCAACGCCAACGTACTGCACATCATCTGGGTGGATAACGCCTACAACATGGTGGCGATTCAGGAAGAGAAAAAATACCAGCGTCTTTCCGGCGTGGAGTTTGGCCCGGTCGATTTCAAAGCCTATGCCGACGCCTTCGGCGCGAAAGGTTTTGCCGTAGAGAGCGCCGACGCGCTCGAGCCAACGCTGCGCGCGGCGATGGATGTCGACGGCCCGGCGGTGGTGGCCATTCCCGTCGACTACAGTGATAACCCGCTGCTGATGGGCCAGCTCCATCTCAGCCAGATTTTGTGACTCACGATAAGGATAGAGAAATGCAAAAAGTAGCTCTCGTCACTGGCTCAGGCCAGGGGATTGGTAAAGCGATTGCGCTTCGCCTGGTGAAAGATGGCTTTGCCGTCGCTATCGCCGATTATAACGAGGAGACGGCCAGCGCCGTTGCCGATGAAATCATCCGTAAGGGTGGCAAGGCCATCGCCGTGAAGGTTGATGTCTCTGACCGTGAACAGGTGTTTGCGGCAGTCGAGAAAGCCCGCACCGCGCTAGGGGGTTTCAACGTTATCGTCAATAACGCGGGTATTGCGCCTTCGACGCCAATTGAGTCGATCACGCCAGAGATTGTCGATAAAGTCTATAACATCAACGTGAAAGGGGTGATCTGGGGGATTCAGGCCGCGATTGACGCATTTCGTAAAGAGGGGCACGGTGGCAAGATCATCAACGCCTGCTCGCAGGCGGGCCATACCGGTAATCCGGAACTGGCGGTCTACAGTTCCAGTAAATTTGCGGTTCGTGGCTTAACTCAAACCGCTGCACGGGATCTTGCTCCGCTTGGGATCACCGTGAATGCCTACTGCCCGGGTATCGTCAAAACGCCAATGTGGGCTGAAATCGACCGTCAGGTGTCTGAGGCCGCAGGCAAACCGCTCGGCTACGGTACAGAAACCTTTGCTAAACGCATTACGCTTGGCCGGTTGTCCGAGCCGGAAGATGTGGCCGCCTGCGTATCCTATCTTGCTGGCCCAGATTCAGACTACATGACAGGCCAGTCCTTGCTGATTGACGGTGGGATGGTCTTCAACTAAGCGCGATGAAGTTCTGAAAACGCGAAAACCCCTGTATCTCTACAGGGGTTTTGTACTTAGAACAGCACTGAATAATTCAAACCAAACGTCCGCCCACGCCCCTTATAGTCGTACAACGAAGCCGGGCCGGAAGCCGGGCTGTAATACAACGGCGCGCGCTGCCCCCACACCGTGGTGTAGTCACGGTCAAACAGGTTTTCGACGCTAAAGCTGAGTTTACCCACCGGAAGCTGATAGCTGCCCAACACATCGATAGTGGTGTAACCCTCAAGCTGATTACCGGCCTCGTCGCGAAGTTTAAACGAGGTGGTGCTCTGCACGCGCAGGCTCCACGGATCCGGCGCCCAGCCAATGTACGCCGTCGCTTTCGACGGGCTGGCGATCTTCACATCATATTTCTGCCACTGACCGTCAACCTTCGACTCGGTTTTCAGGACGTTGAAATTACCGCCGGTGCTCCAGTCGCTATCGGGAATAAAGTAATCCACCGCGCCTTCCACGCCGTAAATGCGGCGCTTATCGTCAACAATACTGATGGTCAGATCTTTATTCGCCTGCACGTTCTTGTCAGACAGAGAGTAGTAGGCCGCAATCTGGGTGCGCAGGTTGTCGCCGGTGTAGCGCCAGCCTAGCTCATACGAGTTCACCTTGATCCCTTCAAGCGCACTGTCATCAACGTTCACGCTGTTGGTCAGCGGCAGATGTCCGTTAACCGCCTTACCGTAAGCGCCGCGCCCGTAATATTTACCCGGGTCAGGCAGCTCCACGCCCTGCGAGAAGTTAAACCAGGTTTGCTGGCGCTCGGTGAGGTGAACCAACAGCCCGGCATTAAACAGGAAATTATCGTAATCGGTGGAACCGCCGGGAATTGCATCGGCAGAGTTGACCGTGCCCGCGGCAATTTGCTGCTGCTGCGCATAGCCAATGAAATCATCGACTTTGTTTTCGGTGTACTGGTAGCGCACGCCGCCGCTTAAGGTAAAGATCTCGTTGATGTCATAGCTCGATTGCAGGAAGGCGGCCAGGTTGCTGATGTCGTAGGACGGATAGCGCCCGGTGGTATAAATCTGCTGGTTATTCAGCCCGCCGGAGGCATTGGCTTTGTCCACGTCGAAGAACATCTGATTTGAGGTAAAGCGCTCATGATCGGCGTCCAGCCCATAGGTTAACTGCCAGCCATCCAGTGGTGTGCTGTTTAACGTCAGCTTCGCGCCGTACTGATTGGTTTCCTGTTGGGATGAAGAGAACGAGGTCAATTCATTGTTCTTATTCATGCTGGGGAACGGGTAGAACTTCAGTGACTCATCGCGGTAGTAAACCTGACCGACCAGCTCCTGACCCAGAAAATCGCTATTGGAATACTGCAAGCTCATCAAATGGCGTTCAGTGCCGGGAATACGATCAGAGTTCAGGCCGCTGCTGACGTATGGCTTGGTTGCCCCACTGAGTGCCGAGAAATCTTTACCCAGATTTAGGCCATAATCGTCATCGCCCTGGCTTTTGTAGTATTGGGTGACCAGCTGAAGCTGCTGAGTCTCATCAATATTCAGCGTACCGGTGCCCATCACGTCCAACCGATCGGAATATTGCAGGCCGGTCTGGGTGTTATCGAGCAGGGTTGCGTCGCCATTGCCGTCATACCAGCCGCCGAATTTCTGGTACGCCACCGACATCCGCCCTGAGATATGGTCATTGCCGCCGGAGACGGCGCTAGCAATGCGTTCATCGTGATCTTTACTGCTGTTAAAGCCGCTCTTGGTACCCGCTTCAAACTCAACCTGGGTTTCCGGCTGGCCCTTTTTGGTCACGATATTGATAAGCCCGCCGGTGCTGCCGCCGCCGTACAGCGAGGTAGCCCCGGAGATCACTTCAATATGCTCGATGTTGAACGGATCGATCGAATCCAACTGACGGCTATCGGTACGCGAAGAGTTCAGACGCACGCCGTCAATTAACACCACCAGCGGACGTCCACGCACGTTCATGCCGTAGTTGGTTCGGCTCTGGCTGCTGACATCAAGACCGGGGATCAGTTGCGCCAGTGCATCCTTAAGCTCTTTGCCGCCCTGGATCTGTTGCTCCAGCTCGGCGTTCTCAATCACCCAGGTGGTTTGTGCCATTTCAGCGACGGTGCGGTTATTGCGGCTAGCGGAAACGACGATGGATTCGTCATCGGTTTGTTGCGCCACCGCAGGAGCCATCATGGCAAGCAGCAGCGGGTTCAGTGCCCAGAGAGTATATTTTTTGGTGATCATCATCATTCCTGCGCACGGGCTGACAAACATCAGCCTAAAGATGCGGTTCAGTGAGTTAAAGAGGCAGCATGTTGCTGCATTTTCCGTAGCGGTAAACGCCGTGGAACGTATAAACCATGAATATTTCATGGGTTTACATCAGTTGTGATAACGCGAATATTGGCGATAATATTTCTCATTATCAACTCTGAGATCGTAGGGTTGATTTAATTTCATGATCGAGTTGGTGTTTTAAAGGAAGGTTGAAGCGGCAGAAGCGACGGGCGACAGGGCTACTGAAATATAATAACGCCGCTCCCCCGGCCATTTAGCGGAGGAACGGCGTTATTATCATGTGCTTTCTTTCATCACGACTTATTCAAATTAATGCTTAGAATGCGTTCTTTGGCACCTTCTACAAACGTATCCGGATCCCAGTCGCGGTTAAAGCCTTCTTTGATTCCAATGTAAAGGGTATCCATGTCGTCCGATAACACCATCTGGTTTGGGTAGACCGGCATGTTAAATTCGCGGGTGATGCTGTATTGAGTGGCATCCACTACGCTGATGGTGCCGCTGGTGAAGTTGGTGACATACAGTTCATTATATTTCGGATTGTATTTCACCGCGTTAGCTCCGGCTCCGGTGTGTACATAGCCAAGCTGTTTACCGTCGCGTAAGTCAAAAATATAGAGTCCATCTTTTTTGCCGGAGCGATCGTCATGGTCGAATACCACCACAAAGACACGGTCAGAAGCGGAGTCCACCGCCAGGTTCTGCACACTTGTGATTTGTGGTTTCGGATCTTTCAACGGGATGGTACGCAGCAGTGTCTGATTTTTCGCATCAATTTCATTGATGTAATCTCTGCCGCCAACGTAGATTTTCTGCGTTTTTTCATCCATCGCCAGACCGTACGCGGTACCTTTGTAAGCATCCTTAACCTCGCCTTTTAAGGCAAGCGTCGTTCCGTCGAGCATTAATAGCTTATGCAGAGGCTTCATGCCCCCGGCTGTTTTCAGCATATTGCTATAACTCACAAACAGGGTATTGGAATCCTGGCTGTAAACCATATGGCGCAAATGCTCAAAACGCGAATCTGCGGCGTTTTCCGCTTTAAAACTTAACCTGTCGCTGGTCCTTACCGGTTTGCCGGTAGAGAGGTCAAACGTACTAATACGCAGGGACGCTGACTGGGTGTGCCCGATATAGAGCAGATGTTTATCCTGATTTATCGCCAGTGAAAATGCTCTGTATGGCATTGCGTATTTATTTTCGACTTTCAGCGAATCTGAATTAAACGAATACAAATAGCCTTTATTCGCTTCACGATTTACACGATCGGTGACTGCGGCAAACACTTTTTTACTGGCATTATCAAAGGCCAGTTCATAGATGCCTTCGTCAGGGGACTGAAGGTAATTCGTTTTTAGGGCAAATCGAGAAAGTTCGCGTTCAGGTGGATCGATAGCCATAGCCATTGTCGGTAAAAACAGTGAAATTAACAGGTATAGCGGTGCTTTGGATAAAGTAAAAAGAGTCATTTTCGTTCCTGCAATAAAATTGAAATAAGAGAGAATACGTACTGCCTGAACCAGGCAGAAATTGTCATTAGAAGCGAATATCCCCGCCGAATATCCAGGTTCTGCCGCGCGCGGAATTAGCCGGTTGGGTCTCGTCACCAAGGCCCGGCATCATGTTGAGCTTATTCAGCGCCTCCGAATAATCTCTGTTCATCAGGTTTTGTACCGACAGTTTCAGGGTCAGGTTACGGTTGTACTCGTAAGTACTATAGAGATCGATAATCGTTGGGATCTGTGGCAAATCCTGTTTGATGATTGCGCCGGTATGTTCATCCTGCTCAAAATCAGGCGACAGGCGACGAGCTTTACCTGTGTATTTTATGACAGTACCCAGGGTCAACGCGTTATCGAAGAAGCGAACGCCGGTATCCAGCGTCATGTATTTTCTGGGCAGTTCGGTTATATCACCTGCGCCAAAATAAGTGCTGGCGATGGAGGTGGGTTGGTCTGTTCGCTGTTGACTGAAAGAGAGTCGGCCAAAGGCAAAACCGGCATCATAATCCATTTCCAGCTCAAAGCCCTTTGCGATAACATCGCTTGCAGAGTTAACGTAGATGTACATATTATCGCTATATTCATCGCTCATGTTCCCCCAGTCATTGCCAATCACTTCAGCCATACTGCATTTACGACCTCCTGAACACACCAGAAAAGACTCGCTGTAGATGTAGTTTTGGATCCTGCTGCGGTACGCCAGAGCTTTAAAGCGCAGGGCATCCTGTCCAACCAGTAGACCTCGGGTATCAATGTTAAAACCCGCCTGCCAGGTTTCTGCACGTTCAGGTTTCAGGAATGGGTTCATGGATGCACCTCCTGAATTAGAGAAGAACATCTCCTGGATATTCGGAGCACGCATGGATTTGCTGTAGCCAATGAACGGCTGAAGCCACGGTGTTACCTGAGCAGAAAGCTGCGCCGAAGGATTGAAGCCACTGTCCTTATCATCAATATCGTAGCTTCCCTGTGGCACGCAGATGACGCGCGTATCGCAGGCGGGCTTGTATCCTGTGATCCTGTTGCGTGTGTAGTTGAGATTGAGATCAGCCTCCCAGATGCCGCGCGTAATCTTCAGCCCGGTATACAGCGCTGAAATATCCTGCTGACCGGAGGGGGCGAAGGTATTGTTCTCTATCGATTCCTGATTCGTTTTCGAGTCCCCCGCTGCTGAATGAATGGTCCGGTCATAGCGGGTACGCATCAGTTTGCTGCCCAGCATAAACTCCAGGTCGTTGTTTGCGACAGTGAACCGGCTGGTATTGTTGATATCCAGCGCATCAGAACGGTTTTGCGCTGAGGTGTTGTAGAAAGTATACAGCGAGTCATCGCGATATTTTTGATTGCCGCGGCTGGTACTGGCCGTTACGTTAAAGTCAATTAATTCAGAAAAAGGTGTGTAATGATATTTAATGTAATAGTCGTCGCTGGTTATATCGCGGCGTGAGAAGTTATTTTCATAGGTTCGGGCGGAAAGCTCGAAGCTGTTAAATTCGTCTGGTCTGATATCCATTTTATAAAGCTGAGATTTTGGATTCTGCTTCATATATTTATCATAACCAAACTCTTTGCTGTTAATACCAGAGCCATTTGAGAAATTAGAGTAAACAGAACTGCCGCTCACAGCGGCCATAACGCCAATGCTGCCTGTATCAGTAAATGCGTCGGTTTTTCCACCGACGGCGATCATTCCGCTGCGCCCGAGCCCATTGCTGCCGACTGAGAAACGTGAACGAAGGCCGTATGTATTGCCGTTAAATATCACATCGTCAACGCCAATAGTACGCATGTTTGCACTACCGGCCAGGGCGTTGACGCCTGCCGAGCCACTGCTGTCACCGCGTGTAACATCAACGGCGACCAGAAAATTAGGGTCAATTAGTACGCCAGCCATATTGTTGGTTGAGCCATGCGCCGTAGTGCCTGAGGTTGAGGAGCCGTAAAAACTTTGGGTGATACCGTCCACCATCGTGTTTACGCGGCCAAATCCGCTCATGCCGCGAATATTCACACTGACTGCTCCCTGTCCCGGATCGATTTGGGTATAAGTACCGGGCATGCTGCGCAGCGTTGCATCGAGTGATTGCAAGTTTTTGTCCGTAGTCCGCGAACTGGTCGCGCCTGTTTTCTCAAGAGCTTCCTGCTCACTGGTTGTCTTCCCGATAGAAACATTGAGCGGGCTGAATTCTGCCGCTCCTTTTTTATCACCACCTGTTTTTTCACTGATGGATTCTGCGTAAGCGCCGCAGCTGAGCAATAAAATGCCCGAGCCGATGGCCAGTTTAATAATGGTCATAAATATCCTTATAAATATCCTTATAAATATCGTAATAAATAAAAGAATCAGATCTGTGTTTATTTTTTAATAACAACCCTTTGGCATTTTCTTGATTTTTCGATAGCAGTGAAGGCTGATGAAATTTTCAGCATGAAAATCAATATAAAATTTCAGTTAAGCGAGCCCGCGTCACTAATTTTCCCTAATCTCCGTCAAATCAAAGGTGATCGGCATTTTTACTTTAAAGAAGTCTCCTTCTAATATTTCAGCTGGTGGTTTAGGAAGTGGTTGAGCACGTTCTAAAACAGCAACAGCTTCGCGATCGAGAGAAAGGGTTCCCGAAGATGTTGCCAGAGAATGACTGACAACGGTGCCTTGCGCGTTAACGGTAAAAGTTACTATGACTGTGCCGGTTCGTGCGCGTTTTCGGGCATCACCTGGGTAACGTTTATAACGGTTAAGGTGGCCTTTCACTCTGCTTTCCCAGGACGTGCTGGAATTGTCTCGCTTTGCTGAGTCGCTGTTGAAAGGCGCAGCAATACGGGATGATTCAACCGGGGCCTGAGGTGCGGCATTACTGGAAACGGCTGCATGGCTACTGTCGCTGGTTTGATCCTTTATCTTACGCGGCGGACGTGGCTTTTTCTTTTCCCCGTCGGATGCCTTTTTTTTCCGGGTTACTTCAATGGTCGCATCCCTGTCTTCAGTGACGGGACGCTGCTGTCTGTCCTCTGCTTGCTGCTTTTCTTCTGCCGCTGCGGATTCCTGCTGAGCTATTCCCACCGGAAGCGGAAGTGGAGAAGAAGGAGCCTCGATATTATCGGCCCATTGCAACATTATCGCCGGGGCAGGAGGCGTAGCGACCTGTACCTCGGAAAAGCGCCAGACAAATACAAGGAAAAGCAGTGCATGAAGCAGCAGTGAAAAGATAAACCAGCTGCTCCATTTTGCCGGGCGTGGAAGGTAGAGAATATTCATCATCCATGATTTACCGTTTTGCCGTGTCTGCCGTCATGAACCACACGTAGTCAGCATGATCTACGGTGATGTTCATCCCTTTTTCTGCCAGCATCAACACCACAGGCTGGGTGCCAGGGGCGAGATCTTCCACGTGTAACGGTACGCCGATGCTTTTTGACGCGTGATAACCTCCTGCAATCAACAACGACGGAGTCGGGGCATTGAGAAGTTGGCGAGCCATGTAGCGATCCCGCTGCTGCTGAATAGAGAGCATTGACGCCAGTTGCTGTCCTTCAATATTGCCTTCATGCATGGCGATGATGGTTGCGCGCAGAGCGCCTTGTACCGCAGGTGCTGTGGATTTTTTTCCTTCAGGAAATTCATTTTTTTTGTACAACGCCATGACTCGATCCCGGTCAATGTTGGCACTGAGTAGAGGATAAGGCGCACGTAATGCCTGCATGACTACGTCGCCATACATCTCCCAGGGCCACCCTTTTTGCCAGTTAAGCAGTTCCTGAACGCGGCCATCCCGGACTACGGGATCATCTTTCAGCCAGCGTTTAACCTGGTTAACGCGGGGCTGCTGGTCTGCCGTCAGCATCTCAAGCAGCACGCTCCCTTGTGGCCGTCGGGTGGGCAGGTTTTGAAGAAGCCAGAGCTCAATTTGATGATGTTCGGCATTATCGTGTTTTTCGCCAACAATAAGCTGGCGGGCAACCGCAAGTTCAGCCAAAAGCTCTTGTTGGGTAATGGTTTTATTGCTTTTTAAATCAATTATTTGCCCGCTAGGGATATGGGCTGTCTGTAATGGTTTATTGAGATTGACTGATGCAGGCTGGTTGCAGGAAATCAGACTCAGACTGGATAACGCTATCAAAGAAGTCAGGATTATTTTTTTTCGCGTATCTCTGCCCAGGAAGAACATTTTACAGGTCATTTTAATGCCACAGACTGGTTTATCGTGGGCGGGGATGTTAACAAATCTCAAATGCAAATGATACACATTATCATCATTGGTAATATTAGCGATATCCTTAGTTCGCTATGCGTTGTTAATTTTCCAATCAAATTCTGGTCTACTGGACGAAAGGGCGTATGCGCGGATCGTCCCCAGTAGCCGTGTTGATAATATCCAAACGACTACGGATTTTTTTGATAAAAGAATATTCTGGTTCAGTTATCTTGATATTTGTTTTTCTTATGATGAATTGCACCGTTATTGTTCGTTCGTGTTCTTTAACGGTGCGCTGAATATATTAATGCCTATCTGATTTATCTTAACTTATTGTTAAACAATGAATTAATATATTGGCATGCACCTTGCTAATTGAATTCCATCTTGTATACCAACAGGAATTCAACGATGGCATTAATGACCGGCAAGACCCTGGCCGCCTGGCGTCAGAAAATTAAACATAATAGCGCCGCGGTTTTTACTTTATTAAAAGAACATATTGATACTCTGTCGGCTGAGGATAACGCCTGGCTGATGATAGCCAGCGACGCCCAAATCCAGGCGCAGTTAGCGGTTCTTATGCCGCAGTACCGTAATAATCCAGATTCACTGCCGTTATTCGGCATCCCGTTCGCGGTTAAAGACAACGTGGACGTAGCCGGTTGGCCGACCACCGCTGCCTGCCCGGCATTTGAATATATTGCTGAACAAGACGCCAATGCCGTCGCCCGACTGAAAGCGGCGGGGGCTATCGTCATTGGCAAAACCAACCTCGACCAGTTTGCCACCGGCCTTGTCGGCACGCGTTCGCCGTACGGTGCGGTCGCCAACACCTTTAATGCCGACTACGTCAGCGGCGGCTCAAGTTCTGGTTCTGCCTCTGTGGTTGCCCGTGGCCTGGTGCCGTTTGCCTTTGGCACAGATACCGCAGGTTCCGGGCGCGTGCCCGCCGGGTTTAACAATATCGTCGGTCTTAAGCCGACAAAAGGCTGGCTGTCGGCAAAAGGCGTGGTGCCAGCGTGTCGCCTGAACGACACGCTGTCGGTGTTTGCGCTAACCGTCGAGGATGCGTTTGCTATCGCCACGCTCGCTGGCGGCGCGGATGCGCAAGATGCCTACTCTCGCAGTCACCCGGCAACCGCCCCGGCAGCCATCCCGCACAACCCGGTATTTGCCATCCCGGAAGTGCTGAATTTCTATGGTGATACCCAGGCGCAGGCCGCCTGGGAGAAAGCGCTCGACGCATTGTGTACCGGTGGCGCGCAGCTTCGGCCAATCGATTTTTCCGCCTTTACCCAGCTTGCCGAGCAACTCTATCAAGGCCCGTGGGTTGCGGAACGCACGGCAGCGGTCGGCGACATGCTGCAACACCCGGAACAGATGGATCCCACCGTTCACACCATTATTGCTGCCGGGCTGAACTACAGCGCGGTGGAGGCGTTCAAGGCCGAATATCTGCGCGCCGAATTGGCGCAAAAAATCCAGCAGGCGCTGGCCGATGTGGATGCGCTGGTGGTACCGACTTCACCGACCATCCACACCCTTGAAGAGATGAAGCAGGAGCCTATCCGCTTTAACTCGCAGTTTGGCACTTACACCAATTTCACCAACCTTGCCGATCTCAGCGCGCTGGCCTTACCCGCACCGTGGCGTGAGGACGGCTTGCCAGCCGGTATCACCCTGATTGCCCCCGCGTGGCACGACCGGGCGCTGGCGGATTTTGGCATCCGCTGGCAACAACAACTGGCGCTGCCGCTGGGCGCAACCGGGTTGCCATTGACGGACAGCGGCTCGCTCGCCGCTTCCCCTCACCACGTTCGCGTGGCGGTGGTCGGTGCGCATCTCAGCGGCATGCCGCTCAACTTCCAGCTCACCACCCGCAACGCGGTATTTGTCGAAGCGACCCGCACCGCACCGTGCTACCGCCTCTATGCGCTGGCCAACACTCAGCCGCAGAAACCGGGTATTGCGCGTGACGCCAGCGGCGCGGCGATTGAGGTTGAACTGTGGGATATCCCGCTGGCGCGCTTTGGTGAGTTTGTCGCGGAAATTCCTGCGCCACTGGGCATTGGCTCGCTGGAGCTGACCGACGGCCGCTGGGTGAAAGGCTTTATCTGCGAACCGGCGGCGCTACATGACGCCACCGACATTACCGAATACCAGGGCTGGCGCCACTGGATTGCCCGCAAGGAGACTCGCCATGTTTAATACCGTGCTGATTGCTAACCGTGGTGAAATTGCCTGCCGCGCCATCCGAACCCTGAAACGTCTGGGCATCGTAAGCGTGGCGGTTTATTCCGACGCCGATAAAAACGCCGAGCACGTCAAACAGGCCGATATCGCGCTGGCGCTGGGCGGTGAGAAGGCCAGCGACAGCTACCTGAAAATCGACAAAATTATCGCAGCTGCCCAGCAAAGCGGTGCACAGGCCATCTGGCCGGGCTACGGTTTTCTCTCCGAAAGCCTGCTGTTTGCCGACGCTTGTGAACAGGCGGGGATTGTTTTCATCGGCCCGACCGCGCAGCAGATTGGTGAGTTTGGCCTAAAGCACCGGGCGCGTGAGCTGGCGGCGGAAGCGGGCGTGCCGATGACGCCGGGCACCGGCCTTTTAAACTCGCTGGATGATGCGCTGACGGCGGCGCAAGAGATTGGCTACCCGGTAATGCTGAAAAGCACCGCAGGCGGCGGTGGTATCGGCCTCACGCGCTGTGCCGATGCCGAGGCATTAGCGCAGGGCTGGGAGAGCGTGCGTCGCCTGGGCGAGCAGTTCTTTAGCGATGCGGGCGTGTTTGTTGAGCGCTGCATCGATCGGGCGCGCCATATTGAGGTGCAGATTTTCGGCGACGGCAAAGGCAACGTGGTCGCACTGGGCGAGCGCGACTGTTCACTCCAGCGCCGCAACCAGAAAGTGGTCGAAGAAACCCCCGCGCCCAATCTGCCAGCCGACACGCGTACGGCGCTACTCGATGCCGCCGTGCAGTTAGGCAAGCGGGTGAACTACCGCAGCGCCGGGACGGTGGAGTTTATCTATGATGCGGCGCTGGACGCATTCTATTTCCTTGAAGTGAACACCCGTTTGCAGGTGGAGCATCCTGTTACGGAAGCCGTTACCGGGCTGGATTTAGTCGAGTGTATGCTGCGCGTGGCGGCAGACGAATCGATTGACTGGACTCGTCTGGCACAGGCGCCGCAGGGCGCGGCAATTGAAGTCCGTCTTTATGCCGAAAGCCCGCTGAAAAACTTCCAGCCCAGCCCCGGTGTGTTAACCGACGTCACTTTCCCGGACGACGTGCGTATTGATACCGGCGTCACCACCGGCAGCGAAGTCTCGGCGTTTTATGACCCGATGATCGCCAAGCTGATTGTCCATGCGCCGACCCGCGACGCGGCGCTGGCAAAATTGCATACCGCGCTGAACGCCACGCGTTTGCACGGCATCGCCACCAACCTCGATTACCTGCGGCAAATCACCGCCAGCGACGCCTTTGTTCACGGCACCGCGTGGACGCGAATGCTCGATAGCGTGGTCGCTCAATCGCCGGTGATTGAAGTGATTCAGCCTGGTACCTGGAGCAGCGTGCAGGATTACCCGGGCCGTCAGGGTTACTGGGATATCGGCGTGCCGCCGTCTGGCCCAATGGACGATTTCGCATTTCGTCTCGCCAACCGTATTGTCGGTAACCATCAATCGGCAGCCGGGCTGGAATTTACCCTACAAGGGCCGGTTTTACTGTTCCATTCCGATGCGCTGATTGCCCTTACCGGAGCCGATTGTCAGGCGACACTTGAGGGTGAAACGGTGCCATTGTGGCAGCCGGTAAAGGTCAGCGCCGGGCAAACGCTGACGCTTGGCCGCGCGCAGACGGGCTGTCGTGCCTATCTGGCGGTGCGTAACGGTCTCGATGTGCCGGAATATCTCGGCAGTCGCTCGACCTTCGCGCTGGGGCAGTTTGGTGGTCATGCTGGGCGTACGCTGAAAGTCGCCGACCTGCTGCCTATCTCGCGCCCGGAACTGGCAGCCTGCACCACGCCCGCGCCAGTCAGTGAACCGAAAGCGCTCTCGACATCGCTTATCCCCACTTACGGTGAAGTATGGCGCATTGGCGTACTGTATGGGCCGCATGGCGCACCGGACTTCTTTACCCAGCAATCCATCGACCAATTCTTTGCCAGCGACTGGCAGGTTCACTACAACTCCAACCGCCTTGGCGTGCGTTTAGTTGGGCCAAAACCAAGCTGGACGCGCCCGAACGGCGGTGAGGCGGGGCTGCATCCGTCCAACGTTCACGACTGCGAATATGCCATTGGCGCGATTAACTTTACCGGCGACTCTCCGGTGATCTTAACCCGCGATGGCCCAAGCCTCGGCGGCTTTGTCTGTCCGGTGACCATCGCCAAAGCCGAACTGTGGAAGGTCGGCCAGGTGAAACCGGGTGACCGCATTCGCTTCTACCCTATCAGTGTGGAAGACGCGGTGGCGCGGGAAAAAGCGATGGATCGCAGCGTCGATACTCTGCAAACCACCAGCCTGCCGGAATTCGCCATGCCGTCGCTGGCCGACCGCGACGGTGTTTCGGCGGCCGGTCTGGTGTCGCTGCCCGCCACCGCCAGCACGCCGGCAATTGTTTACCGTCAGGCCGGGGACAACTACATCCTCATTGAATACGGCGAAAACGTGTTGGATCTGGCGCTGCGCCTGCGCGTCCACGTGCTGATGGAGCAACTGCGCGAACGGGCGCACCCGGGTATCAAAGAGCTGTCGCCAGGCGTGCGGTCATTACAGGTGCGCTATAACAGCCTCGAAATCAGCCAACAGGCGCTGGTGGCGCTCTTGCTGGAGCAGGAAGCGCAGATTGGCGATGTGACGCAGATGACGGTGCCGTCGCGCATCGTGCATATGCCGATGGCCTTTGAAGACAGCGCCACGCTAGATGCGGTTAGCCGCTATGCCGACACCGTGCGCGCCACCGCGCCGTGGCTGCCGAACAACGTCGATTTTATCCAGCGCATCAATGGTCTGCCGAGCCGCGAGGCGGTGAAAGAGACGATCTTTGACGCCAGCTATCTGATTCTGGGGCTGGGGGATGTTTACCTCGGCGCGCCGTGCGCGGTGCCGATTGATCCGCGCCACCGCCTGCTCAGTTCCAAATACAACCCGGCGCGTACTTTCACCGCCGAAGGCACCGTAGGCATTGGTGGCATGTATATGTGCATCTACGGCATGGACTCCCCGGGCGGCTATCAGCTGGTGGGGCGCACGCTGCCTATCTGGAACAAATTCCTCAAAAACGAACAGTTCAGCGCCGGTGAGCCGTGGCTGCTGCGCTTCTTCGACCAGGTGCGTTTCTACCCGGTCAGCGAGGCTGAACTGGACCAACTGCGCGATGATTTCCGTGAAGGCCGCGCCACGCTGAGCATTGAAGAGACGGTGTTCGACTTCCCGGCGCACCTGCAATTCCTGCAAACCCACGCCGACGATATTGCGCAGTTCCGCAAGCTTCAGTCCGACGCGTTTGAGGTGGAAGTGGAGCGTTGGCAGCTCGACGACCAGCAGGACGTCGTTGAAAGCCTGATGCCGGTGATGGAAGCGATGCCGGATGACGACGCGCTGCCGGTCACCGCCGACATGAACGGCAATATCTGGAAAGTGCTGGTGAAACCGGGCGATACGGTGGAAGCCGGGCAGACCTTAATCATCGTCGAAGCCATGAAAATGGAGCTGGCGATTAGCGCCCCGCAGGCGGGTGTGGTGAAGCGGATCGGCTGCCAGCCGGGCCGCCCAGTCAGCCCGGGTGATGCTCTGCTGTGGCTGGAATAAGGAGCGCGGCATGGTGCAAGCGAAAGACAAAAAGCGCGCGGTGGGACTGGCCGAGCGCATTTATCTCGAACTAAAAAACGACATTTTCGATTTTCGCCTGATGCCCGGCGAGCACTTCAGCGAAGGGGAGATCTCCGAGCGCATGTCCGCCAGCCGCACGCCGGTGCGTCAGGCGCTGTTCTGGCTGGAGCATGAAGGCTATGTGCAGGTCTATTCGCGCAGCGGCTGGCAGGTAAAACCGTTCGACTTTACCTATTTCGAATCGCTGTACGACTTTCGCATTGTGCTGGAGATGGAGGCGGTGAAACGCCTGTGCGCCATGCCATCGGCAATACGTAACACGCATCTTGCACCGCTAATGGCCTTCTGGTGTGACGCGCCGCAGATGGCGCCCGGCAAAGCGTTATCGCGCCACGACGAAGCGTTTCACACCGCGCTGGTCAGCGCCACCGGCAACGCTGAAATGGCCCGCGTCCATGTGGAGTTAACCGAGAAGATGCGCATCATCCGCCATCTGGATTTCACCCGCGAGGATCGCGTGGATGCCACCTACAGCGAACATGCGCAGGTCTTGCAGGCGATGGCGCAACAACACACCGAGGAGGCGCAGCGGATCCTCACTGCGCATATCTCACAGAGTAAAGCCGAGGTCCGAAAAATAACCTTACACCGGCTGCAGCAGGCACGTTTACAACCCGTTTCACCTTAGGCCCATCGCGTGATGGGAAAACCGTTATCACTCAATATCGTTTAGGGGTTCTGGTCATGAAAAGACGTTCTTTACTGAAAGCATTTGCCCTGTCGGCCACCTTTTTGGGCCTGGGCTTTTCCTTGCAAGCCTACGCCGCAGACACCATCAAAGTAGGGATTATGTCCTCCCTCTCCGGCACCATGGCGATTTCTGAAACGCCGCTGAAGGATGTGGCGCTGATGACCATCGACGAGATTAACGCCAAAGGCGGCGTACTGGGCAAGAAGCTCGAACCAGTGGTCGTTGACCCGGCCTCCAACTGGCCGCTGTTCGCGGAAAAAGCGCGCCAGTTGCTGACCCAGGATAAGGTCGCGGCGGTGTTTGGTTGTTGGACATCGGTGTCGCGTAAATCGGTGCTGCCGGTGTTTGAGGAACTCAACGGGCTGCTGTTCTATCCGGTGCAATATGAAGGGGAAGAGATGTCACCAAACGTCTTCTACACCGGTGCGGCACCAAACCAGCAGGCCATTCCGGCGGTGGAATACATGATGAGCGAAGACGGCGGCAGCGCGAAGCGCTTCTTCCTGCTGGGGACCGACTACGTTTATCCGCGCACCACCAACAAGATCCTCCGCGCCTTCCTGCACTCGAAAGGCATTCAGGATAAAGACATCGAAGAGGTCTATACACCGTTTGGCTACAGCGACTATCAGACTATTGTCTCCAACATCAAAAAATTCTCCGCAGGCGGTAAAACAGCGGTGATCTCCACCATCAACGGCGACTCCAACGTCCCGTTCTATAAAGAGCTGGCAAACCAGGGCATCAAAGCGACCGACGTGGCGGTGGTGGCCTTCTCCGTCGGTGAGGAAGAACTGCGCGGTATTGATACCAAACCGCTGGTCGGGCATCTGGCGGCGTGGAACTACTTCGAGTCCGTCACCAACCCGGTGAACGCCAAATTTGTTGCCGACTATCGCGCCTATGCCAAGGCGCACAAGCTGCCGAACGCCGATTCCGTGGTGACCAACGACCCGATGGAAGCGACCTACGTCGGTATCCATATGTGGGCGCAGGCGGTGGAAAAAGCGGGGACTACCGACGTGGATAAAGTTCGTGCCGCGATGGCAAACCAGACCTTTGCCGCGCCGAGCGGTTTCACCCTGACCATGGACGCCACCAACCACCACCTGCACAAACCGGTGATGATTGGTGAAATCGAAGACAACGGTCAGTTCAACGTGGTGTGGAATACCGATAAACCGGTGCGCGCACAGCCGTGGAGCCCGTACATCGCGGGTAATGACAAAAAGCCGGATACGCCGGTGAAAACAGGCGGTCAGTAACCGTCAAACGATCGCGGCGGGGGCGGCTGGCTGCCCCCGTTAGCCGTTGATATCACCGGCTTTGCCGGGTAACCAGCCTAAGAACGGATACCATGAAAATACTCCCGGCGTTGCGTTTTCTTTGTTTAAGCTGCCTGCTCATGAGCGCTTCGGCGCTGGCGGGGCCTGCCGCCGACTACGGCCAGGCGAACCGCAGTGCGCAGGCAAAATTGCTCCAGCAGTGGGCCGCTGCACCGCAAGCTGCACGGCTGCCGCTGCTTCAGGCATTGAGCACCGAAGCGATAGTGAGTGATGAGCATGGGCAATTGTTCAGTGAGCGTGGCGGCCAGCTTGTGCCGCTGGAAGGCAATGCCGCGCCCATTGGCGCGACCAAAAAAATCTTTATGAACAACCGCATTCGCGGGTTGATTGCCAGCGCGCTGGCCTCGCATCAACTGGTGAGCGAGGACGCGAAAGTGCGTCTGAGCGCTGCCTTAACGCTGCAAAATAGCGCTGAGCAGGATCAACTGCCGATGCTGACTCAGCGCCTGGCGGCCGAGCAGGATGACCGTGTCAAAGCCGCGCTGGCGATTACCGTTGCCAATCTTCAGCTCTCTGATAGCCGGGCAGATCAACGTCTTCAGGCGGTGAAGCTGCTGGGAGAATCTAACGACCCGCAGGTGCAGGGCAGTCTTAACCGCCTCACTGTGCCGCAAAACGAACCTGACGCTTTGGTGCGCGCGGCGGCGGCAGAAAGTCTCAAGCAGGTACAGCAGCGCCTGAAATGGGGCGACTGGCTGGGACAGGCGTTCAGCGGGATTTCGCTGGGCTCCATTTTACTGCTGGCGGCGCTGGGGCTGGCGATTACCTACGGCCTGCTGGGGGTGATTAATATGGCCCACGGCGAAATGCTGATGCTCGGCGCTTATTCCACCTGGCTGGTGCAGAGCCTGTTTCAACGTTACGCACCGGAGTGGCTGGCGCTTTATCCGCTGGTGGCGTTGCCGGTGGCCTTTTTCATCACCGCGGCGGTGGGGATGATCCTCGAACGCACCATTATCCGCCATCTGTATGGGCGCCCGCTGGAAACCCTGCTGGCGACCTGGGGGATTAGCCTGATGCTGATCCAACTGGTGCGCGTGCTGTTTGGCACGCAAAACCTGGAAGTGGCGAACCCGGCGTGGCTCTCCGGCGGCTGGAACGTACTGCCGAATCTGGTGCTGCCGTATAACCGTATTGCGGTGATTATCTTCGTCGTCGGCGTGCTGGCGCTGACCTGGCTGTTGCTGAACAAAACCCGGCTGGGCATGAACGTGCGTGCAGTTACCCAAAACCGCCGTATGGCCGACTGCTGCGGCGTGCCGACCGGGCGCGTCGATATGCTGGCCTTCGGCTTAGGCTCCGGCATCGCAGGATTGGGGGGCGTGGCGCTGTCGCAGTTGGGTAACGTCGGCCCGGAACTGGGGCAGGGGTACATCATCGACTCCTTCCTGGTGGTGGTGACCGGCGGCGTCGGGCAACTGGCGGGCACCGTGGTCGCCGCGCTGGGGCTGGGTGTTCTCAATAAAGTGCTGGAGCCGCAGGTCGGCGCGGTACTGGGCAAAATTGCCATTCTGGTCTTGATCGTGCTGTTTATTCAAAAGCGGCCGCAAGGATTGTTCGCATTCAAAGGGCGGGTAATTGACTGATGAGCCAACCTATTACGTTAACCCTCGCGCGTCGTGCGCCGCGCCTGACCGGCCTGCTGGCGACGCTTTTGCTGGTGGCGCTGCTGGTACTGCCGTTTTTTGCGCTGCTGCCGGCGGATAACCCGCTGGCGGTCTCCACTTATACGCTGACGCTGTTGGGCAAAATACTGTGCTATGCGGTGGTAGCGGTGGCGCTGGATCTGGTGTGGGGCTACGCCGGGCTGCTGTCGTTGGGCCATGGTCTGTTCTTTGCGCTGGGCGGCTACGCGATGGGCATGTATCTGATGCGGCAGGCCTCCGGCGACGGGCTACCGGCGTTTATGTCCTTTCTGTCGTGGACTGAACTGCCGTGGTTCTGGACGGGGACGCAGCATTTTGCCTGGGCGCTGTGCCTGATTGTACTGGTGCCGGGGCTACTGGCGCTGGTGTTCGGCTACTTTGCTTTTCGCTCGCGCATTAAAGACGTCTACTTCTCGATAATGACCCAGGCGCTGACCTACGCCGGAATGCTGCTGTTTTTCCGCAACGAAACCGGCTTTGGCGGCAACAACGGCTTTACCGGTTTCACCACGCTGCTGGGCTTCCCGGTATCGGCCACCGGCACGCGTATTGCGCTGTTTGTCGCCACCGTTCTGCTATTAGCAGGTTCGTTGGTGATTGGCGTGATGCTGACCCGCAGCAAGTTTGGCCGCGTGCTCACCGCCGTGCGCGACGCGGAGAACCGGTTGATGTTCTGCGGCTACGATCCCAAAGGCTTCAAGCTGTTCGTCTGGACGCTCTCCGCCGTGCTGTGTGGCCTGGCGGGCGCGCTGTACGTGCCGCAGGTGGGGATTATCAACCCTAGCGAAATGTCGCCGACCAACTCGATTGAAGCGGCTATCTGGGTAGCGCTTGGCGGGCGCGGTACGCTTATCGGGCCGATCCTCGGCGCGGGGATCGTTAACGGTGCTAAAAGCTACTTCACCGTCGCCTTCCCGGATTTCTGGCTCTTTTTCCTTGGGCTGATGTTTATCCTCGTCACGCTATTCCTGCCGCGCGGCGTGATTGGTCTTCTCAAACGGAGGAAGCATGACTGATTCCCTGTTCACCCAGACGCTGCCGCAGGATCGCTATCGCAAAACCACCGATCCGGTGCTGCAACTGGAAAATATTAACGTCACCTTCGACTCCTTTCAGGCGCTGACAAACCTGTCGCTCTCCATTGGCGTGGGAGAACTGCGCTGCGTGATAGGCCCTAACGGCGCGGGGAAAACCACGCTGATGGATGTGATCACCGGCAAAACGCAGCCGGACAGCGGCAAGGTCACCTACGATCAGAACATTGATCTGATGGGACTGTCGCCGGTAGAGATTGCCCGGGCGGGGATTGGGCGTAAATTCCAAAAACCGACGGTGTTTGAAGCACTCAGCGTGAGTGAGAATCTCGAAATTGCTCAGAAAATGGATAAGTCGGTGTGGACTTGTCTGCGGGCGAAACTTAACGGTGAGCAGCGTGACCGCATTGACGAAGTGCTGGAACTGCTGCGCTTGACCGCGCATCGCCATCGTCCATCGGGGCTGCTTTCTCATGGGCAAAAACAGTTTCTGGAAATCGGCATGCTGCTGGTGCAGGAGCCGCATTTGCTGCTGCTCGACGAACCTGCCGCTGGGCTGACGGATGCGGAAACGGATTACATCGCCGAACTGTTTCGCACGCTTGCGGGCAAGCATTCGCTGATGGTGGTTGAGCACGATATGGGCTTTGTCGAAACCATCGCCGACCACGTCACCGTACTGCATCAGGGGCAAGTATTGGCCGAGGGCTCGCTGCGCGACGTGCAGGCCAACGAGCAGGTTATCGACGTTTATCTGGGGCGCTAATATGTTACAGGTTAATGAATTAAATCAGTATTACGGCGGCAGCCATATTCTGCGTGGTCTGTCATTTGACACCACGCCGGGGGAGATTACCTGCCTGTTGGGGCGCAACGGCGTGGGCAAAACCACGCTGCTGAAATGCCTGATGGGGGTTATCCCGGCGAAGTCCGGCACTATTCACTGGCAGGGGAAGCTTATCAATACCAGCAAACCGCACCAGCGGGTACAGCAGGGGATTGCCTACGTACCGCAGGGGCGGGAGATTTTTCCGCGTTTAACCGTGGAGGAGAATTTGCTGATGGGGCTGTCGCGTTTTTCCGGCTCGCAGGCCAAAAGCGTACCGGAGGAGATCTACGATCTGTTCCCGGTGCTGCGCGAAATGAAACAGCGGCGGGGCGGCGATCTCTCCGGCGGACAGCAGCAACAGCTGGCGATCGGCCGGGCGCTGGCCTGTAAGCCGCAGTTGCTGATCCTCGATGAACCGACGGAAGGGATCCAACCGTCGGTGATCAAAGAGATCGGCGCGGTGATAAGAAGTCTCGCCAACCGGGGGGATATGGCGATTTTGCTGGTGGAACAGTTTTATGATTTTGCCGCTGAACTGGCAGACCATTATCTGGTGATGTCGCGCGGCACGATTGTGCAGCGCGGACGCGGGGACGAGATGGAGGCGCAGGGGGTCAGGCAACTGGTGGCAATATAGATTCGTAGCCCGGCCAAGCGCAGCGCCGCCGGGAATCGTTGAGGTGAACGGTTACGCGCCGTTCAATCCCTCCAGCAACCGATTCACCGCCGGATTCTCCACTGCCTGCACCGCATAACAGATGCCAACTCGCCGCAATAACGGATATCCCGGCAGTGCGCGTGAACGAAGATCGCAACGTGATTCGACCAACGAATGGGGAGCGATCGCCAATCCAAATCCGGCTTCTACCAGATCCAGCGCCAGCGTGAAGCTCCCAGCGTTAGCGCTCGGCGCACCCGCAGACGGCCCGTAAAACGGCAAAAAACGCTGATGAGAATCGTGGGTCGGATACATCACCCACGGGAAACTATAAAGTTGCTCAGCGGTGAGTTCTCCTGCTTCACTTAACGGATGTAAGGTTGGATATGCCAGCACATACTCTTCGTCAAATAGCGGCATAAACAACTCGTCTTCGCAGCGCAAGCTTTCACAGCCCAGCCGAATATCACCCGTACAGCCGGGGGTGAGCGTCACCAGCGTGTCCGTCATCTCTGGGCTAATCTGCTGTAACAGCGAGTTCAGATACGGCGAGGCAATATCCTGCTCAACACCGATGGTCAGCGGTGCTTTATCCTGACGCTTACGAAAGCGTGAAGTCAGCGTCGCCATATCCTGAATCATCCGGCAGGCATGTGGGTAAAGCGCGCGTGCATCTTCCGTCACCTCGACGCCGCGAGGTTTACGCACAAAAAGCTGAGTCCCCAACTCCTCTTCCAGCGCTTTGACGGTGGCAGAAAGAGCAGGCTGTGTCAGACTTAGCTGTTCAGCCGCGCGGGTAATGTTGCGCTCTTCAAACACGGAGATGAAGGCGCTGAGTTGTCGTTTATCCATAGATTTTCTTTATGGCTGTGAAAAAAACAAACCATTTTTAACCTTTTTGATTCGGTTTTAAAGTAGCGACATCAATTTTATTTATGAGGCTTACCCATGAACCCTGTATCAAAACCTTTAGTTGTGATTACTGGCGCAAGCTCCGGCATTGGCCTGGCAACCGCAAAACTGTTATCTGAACGCGGTCATGCGCTGCTGTTGCTGGCGCGTCGCGTTGATCGTATGACGGCGCTGAATCTGCCGCATGCTCTGTGCCGTTCCGTGGATGTGACCGATCGTCAAGCCATCGCGGCAGCCATTGCCGAAGCCGAGCAACAGTTTGGGCCGGTGGATGCGATGGTCAACAATGCGGGCGTGATGCTTCTGGGCAACATTGATGATCAAAACCCGGACGAATGGGAGCAGATGCTGGACGTCAACGTGAAAGGTCTGCTGAACGGTGTTCATGCGGTCACCAAAGGGATGATTGAACGTAAAGCGGGCACTATTATTAACATTAGCTCCATCGCTGGGCGTAAAACTTTCCCGAACCACACGGTATATGTGGGGACTAAATTTGCCGTTCACGGCCTGTCGGAAAACCTGCGTGAAGAACTGTCGCCACATAACGTGCGCGTGGTGGTGATTGCGCCGGGAGCTGTTGAAACCGAGCTGCTGAGCCATACCACTAATGATGATATTAAAACCGGATATCAGAGCTGGAAGCAGGATATGGGCGGCAAAGTATTGAGCCCGGAAGATGTGGCGCATGCGATTGAGTATGCCTATTCTCAGCCGCAGTATGTTTGTATTCGTGAGATTGTGTTGGCTGCGACCCGTCAGGGCGCGTAAGTCGGAGCGTCCTAACAGATTCGCTCCGATCTGTCCCCTCTCCCCTGTGGGGAGAGGGCTGGGTGAGGGGCAAAGGTGCCGCTCCCGCCTTACATAAACTCAGCCGCGCGAAACTTCGCCAGCGCATCCTGCTTTTGCTCCGCCGTCATTGGGCGTAGCGGGCGACGTGGATCGCCAACGTCAATTCCGTGTAACTGAATCGCAAGCTTACCTGCTGCCACGCCGCCGTACTGCACCAGTACGCGAATAATGGCGATCACTTTATCCATACAGGCCGCGACGTCCTGATGATTGCCCTGGTTAAAGCTGTCAATCAGGCGCAGATAAAGCGGCGCCGCGTAATTATAAGTACTGCCCACCGCGCCAATCGCGCCGCAGGCCAACCCCGCCGGTAAAAATTCATCCACGCCAAACGGAATATCGAACTGGCCGTTATTCACGCGCAGGCAGCGCTGGAACTCATACATGTCGCTGGAGTTAAACTTCATTCCGGATAGGTTTGGGATTTTATCAGCTGCCATCATCAGGAATTGCTCCATATGCAGACTCAGCCCGCGCAGGCTAAACGGGCGGAACTGCACGCGGACTATATCGATTTACAGATTCTTTTGGCAGGTGAAGAGACGATTCATTACGGACTCTATGACAGCGCCCGGCAGCGTGATGAATGGCATCGGGAAGATGATTACCAACTGTGCGACGATATTGCACAGCGCCAGCAGGTGACGCTACGAGCGGGGATGTTCGCCGTGTTCTTTCCCGGCGAGCCGCATAAACCCGGCATTCAAGGGGATGAGCCGGGTGACATTAAAAAAGCGGTAGTGAAAGTGAAGGCCTGCCTGGTGTAACCCCACGTATTGCCGGATGGCGGCGTTGCCTCGTCCGGCCAACGCTCACTGCGTGGCAGGACTATTTATTCAGAGCAATAAATTCATGCAGCAACGCCGTCAATTGCTTCATTTTCTCTGGCGTAAAATGCTGTTCAATCTGTAAATACGCTTCCTCAACTTTCGCCTGCGCGCGCTCGTACAGCGCATACCCCTCTTTGGTCAACGACACGTAAAGCTTGCGCTGATCGTTAACGGGCTTTAACCGCAGCACCAGTCCATCGCGCTCCATACGCGTCAGAATACCGGTCAGGCTGGGACGTAAAATACAGGTGGCGGCGGCCAGATCGTGAAAGTCCATCGAGGGGTTATCCACCAGCACACGAATAATTCGCCACTGCTGTTCTGTCAGATTGTGCTGTTTCACAATCGGGCGGAAATAGCTCATCGCCGCTTCGCGCGCCTGCATCAGCGCAATGGTCAACGAATCATGCATTATGCCTCCCTCTAAATCTTATCGTTAATATATGAACAATATAGCAATGTTGCTTTTATCAACAGGATATTTTTCTCAAAATGAGCCATCAAAAATCGTATGCTTATTTAACTCATTGATAATAAGCATATAAAATTCAATCAATGTAAAATTTGTGTTAATTAAGTCACAAATAATCTACTTGTGTTTGCTAAATGACCAGCCGAGGCATAAAACAGATCATTAACATGTTAATGAAAAGAGTTTTGCTAAGGAGCTGTTCATGAAAAGTACGGTTTTCGCCGTGGCGCTCAACCATCGCAGCCAGCTTGATGCCTGGCGTGAGGCGTTTGAGCAAGCACCCTACAATACACCGCCCAAAACGGCAGTCTGGTTTATCAAACCTCACAATACCGTGCGCCGCAGCGGTGAACCGATTCCCTATCCGCAGGGTGAAACGGTACAAAGCGGCGCCACGGTAGCGCTGGTGGTCGGGAAAACGGCGAGTAAGGTACGTATTGAAGAGGCGGCTAGCTATATCGCCGGATATGCACTGGCCAATGAAGTTAGCCTCCCGGAAGACAGTTTTTATCGCCCGGCGATCAAAGCCAAATGCCGTGACGGTTTCTGTCCGCTGGGGGAAGTGGTGAGCGTAGATAACGTTGACAATCTCACCATCATTACCGAAATCAACGGTCGACAGGCTGACCACTGGAACACCTCAGACCTGCAACGCAGCGCCGCTGAATTACTCTGCGCGTTAAGTGAATTCGCTACCCTGCAACCGGGCGATGCCATTCTTATCGGCACGCCGCACTCCCGCGTCACGCTGCATGCAGGCGATCGCGTCCGCATTCTGGCTGACGGCTTTCCATCTCTGGAAAACCCGGTGGTGGCAGAGAATGACGTTGCTACCGTTACCCATTCACCTTCCCACGGCACGCTTTTTGCGCTCGGTCTGAATTACGCCGATCACGCCAGCGAACTGGAATTTAAGCCACCGGAAGAACCGTTGGTATTTATTAAAGCGCCCAATACGGTAACTGGCGACGGACAAACCTCCGTGCGCCCGAATAACGTGGAATACATGCACTATGAAGCGGAACTGGTGGTGGTTGTAGGCAAAACTGCACGCCACGTTAGCGAAGCCAATGCTATGGACTTTGTTGCGGGTTATACGGTCTGTAACGACTACGCCATTCGGGATTACCTGGAAAACTATTACCGCCCCAATCTGCGGGTAAAAAGTCGCGATGGGCTCACCCCAATCTCCCCCAACATTGTGCCAAAAGAGTCTATCCCGGACCCGCACAACCTTGCCTTGCGCACCTACGTCAACGGTGAGCTACGCCAGCAGGGGACGACCGCCGATTTGATCTTCAGCATTCCCTTTTTGATTGCCTATCTCAGCGAATTTATGACGCTGCAACCGGGCGATATGATTGCCACCGGTACGCCAAAAGGGCTCTCCGACGTGGTACCGGGCGATGAAGTGGTGGTGGAAGTGGAAGGCGTGGGTCGCCTGGTGAACCGGATTATTAGCGAGGAGAGCGCAAAATGAAAAAGATTAACCATTGGATCAACGGTAAAAACGTTGCGGGTAATGAATATTTCCATACCACCAACCCGGCAACCGGTGAGGTGCTGGCAGAAGTGGCATCCGGCGGGGAAGCGGAAGTGAATCAGGCCGTCGCCGCTGCAAAAGAGGCCTTCCCGAAGTGGGCCAATCTGCCGATGAAAGAGCGCGCGCGCCTGATGCGCCGACTGGGGGATTTGATTGACCAGAACGTGCCGGACATCGCGGCAATGGAAACTGCCGATACCGGTCTACCTATCCACCAGACCAAAAACGTGCTGATCCCGCGTGCTTCCCACAACTTCGAATTTTTCGCCGAAGTGTGTCAGCAGATGAACGGTAAAACCTATCCGGTTGACGACAAAATGCTCAACTACACCCTCGTACAGCCGGTTGGCGTGTGCGCACTGGTGTCGCCGTGGAACGTGCCGTTTATGACCGCCACCTGGAAGGTCGCGCCGTGCCTGGCGCTGGGCAACACCGCGGTGTTGAAAATGTCTGAACTGTCGCCGCTGACCGCCGATCGTCTGGGCGAGCTGGCGCTGGAAGCCGGTATTCCGGCGGGCGTGCTGAACGTGGTGCAGGGTTATGGGGCCAGCGCGGGGGACGCGCTGGTGCGTCACCATGACGTGCGCGCCGTCTCCTTTACCGGCGGCACCACCACCGGGCGCAATATCATGAAAAACGCCGGGCTGAAAAAATATTCGATGGAGCTGGGCGGTAAATCACCGGTGCTCATTTTTGACGATGCCGATATTGAACGTGCGCTGGATGCCGCGCTGTTCACCATCTTCTCGATTAACGGCGAACGCTGCACCGCGGGCTCACGCATCTTTATCCAGCAGAGTATTTATCCCGAGTTCGTGAAACGCTTTGCCGAACGCGCCAGTCGCCTGCGTGTGGGCGATCCTACCGACCCGAACACCCAGGTGGGCGCGTTGATTAGCCAGTCACATTGGGAAAAAGTCTCCGGCTATATTCGCCTCGGCATTGAAGAGGGCGCAACCCTGCTGGCGGGCGGCCCGGAGAAGCCGACCGATTTACCTGCCCATCTGCGCAATGGCAACTTCCTGCGCCCCACGGTGCTGGCAGATGTCGACAACCGTATGCGTGTCGCCCAGGAAGAAATTTTTGGTCCAGTAGCCTGTTTGATTCCGTTCAAAGACGAAGCGGAAGGGCTGCGCCTGGCCAACGATATTGAGTACGGTCTGGCCTCCTATATCTGGACGCAGGACATCAGCAAAGTGCTGCGCCTGGCGCGTGGAATTGAGGCCGGGATGGTGTTCGTCAACACCCAGAACGTGCGCGACCTGCGTCAACCGTTCGGCGGCGTGAAGGCCTCTGGCACCGGGCGTGAAGGCGGTGAATACAGCTTTGAAGTGTTCGCTGAAATGAAGAACGTCTGTATTTCGATGGGCGACCATCCGATCCCGAAATGGGGAGTCTGATATGGGTAAGTTAGCGTTAGCAGCAAAAATCACGCATGTACCGTCAATGTATCTCTCAGAAATTCCTGGGAAAAACTTCGGCTGTCGACAGGCGGCGATTGATGGACATATCGAAATTGGTAAACGCTGCCGTGAAATGGGCGTCGACACCATTATCGTCTTCGACACCCACTGGCTGGTGAACAGCGCCTATCACATCAACTGCGCGGACAGCTTCAAGGGCATTTATACCAGTAATGAGTTGCCGCATTTTATCCGCGACATGACCTATGACTATGACGGTAACCCGGAGCTGGGGCATTTAATTGCCGATGAAGCGGTCAAGCTGGGCGTGCGCGCCAAAGCGCACAACATTCCCAGCTTGAAGCTGGAGTACGGCACGCTGGTACCGATGCGCTATATGAACAGCGATAAGCATTTCAAAGTGGTGTCTATTTCCGCTTTTTGCACCGTGCATGATTTTGCCGATAGTCGCCGGTTAGGCGAGGCTATTTTAAAAGCCATTGCGCAGTACGACGGTACCGTCGCGGTGTTCGCCAGCGGCTCGCTATCTCACCGCTTTATCGACGATCAGCGGGCGGAAGAAGGGATGAACAGCTATACCCGCGAGTTCGACCACCAGATGGATGAACGGGTGGTGAAACTGTGGCGTGAAGGTAAGTTCAAAGAGTTCTGCACCATGCTGCCGGAGTACGCCGACTACTGCTACGGCGAAGGCAATATGCACGACACTGTGATGCTTTTGGGGATGCTGGGCTGGGACAAATACGCCGGTAAGGTTGAGTTTGTCACCGACCTGTTTGCCAGCTCGGGCACCGGGCAGGTGAATGCCGTCTTCCCGCTACCAGCCGGAGCATAAGCCATGCCGCACTTTATTGCTGAATGTACCGACAATATCCGTGAGCTGGCCGATTTACCGGGCCTGTTTAGCAAGGTCAACGTCGCGCTGGCTGCCACGGAGATTTTCCCGCTGGGCGGCATCCGTAGCCGCGCACATTGGCTGGATACCTGGCAAATGGCCGACGGTCAGCATGATTACGCCTTCGTGCATATGACGTTGAAAATCGGCAGCGGGCGCAGTCTGGAGAGCCGTCAGGAGGTGGGGGAAATGCTCTTTGAGCTTATCAAAAAACACTTTGCTGCGCTGATGGATAGCCGCTATCTGGCGCTGTCGTTTGAGCTTGCCGAGCTGCACCCGACGCTGAATTACAAACAGAACAATGTGCACGCGTTATTTAAATAACGGCCACAGAACTGTGCCTTAAATAATACGCGCTCATTCAGTTCCCTCTCCCCATGGGGAGAGGGTTAGGGTGAGGGGGATCCACTGCGGCCTGATGCCCTCATTCCGGCCCTCTCCCACAGGGTGAGGGGGAAAACAATGCCACAGGAATCACTATGCTCGATAAACAGACCCGTACCTTGATTGCCCAGCGGCTGAATCAGGCTGAAAAACAGCGTGAGCAGATCCGTGCCGTCTCGCTGGACTACCCGGACATCACCATTGAAGACGCCTACGCCGTACAGCGCGAATGGGTTGAGATGAAGATTGCTGAAGGTCGTACGCTCAAAGGCCACAAAATTGGCCTGACCTCAAAAGCGATGCAGGCCAGCTCGCAGATTAGCGAGCCGGACTATGGCGCGCTGCTCGACGACATGTTTTTCCACGATGGCGGCGATATTCCTACCGATCGCTTTATCGTTCCGCGCATTGAAGTCGAACTGGCATTTGTACTGGCAAAACCGCTGCGCGGGCCAAACTGCACGCTGTTCGACGTGTATAACGCCACCGACTACGTGATCCCGGCGCTAGAGCTGATTGATGCCCGCAGCCACAACATCGACCCGGAAACCCAGCGACCACGCAAGGTGTTCGACACCATCTCCGATAATGCGGCGAATGCGGGGGTGATCCTCGGCGGGCGGCCCATCAAGCCCGACGAACTGGATTTACGTTGGATCTCCGCGCTGCTCTACCGCAACGGTGTGATTGAAGAAACCGGTGTGGCGGCAGGCGTACTAAACCATCCGGCGAACGGCGTGGCATGGCTGGCGAATAAGCTTGCACCGTACGACGTTCAACTGGAAGCCGGGCAGATTATTCTCGGCGGCTCGTTCACCCGTCCGGTTCCGGCGCGCAAAGGCGACACCTTCCACGTCGACTACGGCAACATGGGCTCCATCAGTTGCCGATTTGTATAAAGGATAACGCGATGATTAAGAACAGTTTTAAAGATGCGCTCAAGGGCGGGCGTCCACAGATTGGCCTGTGGTTAGGGCTGTCCAGCAGCTACAGCGCCGAGCTGTTAGCCGGTGCAGGCTTCGATTGGCTGTTGATTGATGGCGAACATGCACCGAACAACGTTCAGACCGTGCTGACTCAGCTCCAGGCGATTGCGCCATACCCGAGCCAGCCGGTGGTGCGCCCGTCGTGGAATGATGCGGTGCAGATTAAACAGTTGCTGGATGTGGGCACGCAAACCCTGCTGGTGCCGATGGTACAGAATGCCGATGAGGCGCGTGCGGCAGTGGCTGCAACGCGTTATCCGCCGCAAGGTATCCGTGGCGTGGGCAGTGCGCTCGCGCGAGCATCGCGCTGGAATCGTATTCCGGACTATCTCCATCAGGCCAATGACGCAATGTGCGTGCTGGTGCAGATTGAAACCCGGGAAGCGATGAGCAATCTGGCGCAGATCCTGGATGTGGATGGCGTAGACGGCGTATTTATCGGCCCGGCGGATCTTAGCGCCGATATGGGCTTTGCCGGTAACCCGCAGCACCCGGAAGTGCAGGCGGCGATCGAACGCGCCATCGTCCAGATACGTGCGGCGGGTAAAGCGCCGGGGATCCTGATGGCGAATGAAGCGTTGGCGAAACGCTATCTGGAACTGGGCGCGCTGTTTGTCGCGGTGGGCGTGGATACCACGCTACTGGCGCGGGGAGCGGAAGCGCTGGCGGCACGCTTTGGTGCGCAAAAAACGTCGCTGGGTTCCTCCGGCGTCTATTAACTCCTGCCGGATGGCGCTTTGCTTATCCGGCCTACTGTAGGCCCGGTAAGCGAAGCACCCCGGGCAAAACCTGCCTCACCCTACAAAACTTCCCATCAGAGGAAAGGACAATGAGCGACACATCATCTGCTATCCCTAAGCAGCACAACCCCGCCGAGCAGCATAAGCAGCTGACGGCGGGTCAGCAGTCGGTTATCAACAAGCTGTTTCGCCGTCTGGTGCTGTTCTTGTTTGTGCTATTTATCTTCTCATTTTTAGACCGTATCAATATCGGTTTTGCCGGGTTGACGATGGGGGCCGATCTCGGTCTCAACGCGACCATGTTCGGTCTCGCCACCACGCTGTTTTACGCCACCTATGTCATCTTCGGTATTCCCAGCAACGTGATGCTCAGTATTGTCGGCGCGCGGCGCTGGATTGCCACCATCATGGTGCTATGGGGGATTGCCTCTACCGCCACCATGTTTGCCGTCGGCCCCAAAAGTCTGTACGTGCTGCGCATGCTGGTAGGCATTACCGAGGCCGGTTTCCTGCCCGGTATTCTGGTCTATTTGACCTACTGGTTTCCCGCATTCTTCCGCGCCCGCGCCAATGCGCTGTTTATGATTGCCATGCCGGTGACCACCGCGCTGGGCTCGATAGTTTCCGGCTACATCTTATCAATGGACGGCATACTCAATTTGCACGGTTGGCAATGGTTGTTCCTGCTGGAAGGCTTCCCGGCGGTGCTGCTGGGGGTGATGGTCTGGTACTGGCTTGACGACTCCCCGGCGAAGGCCAAATGGCTGACCGCCGAGGATAAAAAGTGCTTACAGGAGATGATGGACAACGACCGCCTGACGCTGGTTCAGCCGGAAGGCGCTATCAGCCACCATGCGATGCAACAGCGTAGCCTGTGGCGTGAGGTGTTCACTCCGATTGTCATGATGTACACGCTAGCCTATTTTTGTCTGACCAACACACTCAGTGCAATTAGCATCTGGACGCCGCAGATCCTTAAAAGTTTTAATGAGGGTAGCAGCAATATCACCATCGGCCTGCTGGCCGCCGTGCCGCAGATTTGTACCATTCTGGGGATGATTTACTGGAGTCGTCATTCAGATAAATATCAGGAGCGTAAACACCATACGGCGCTTCCGTTCCTGTTTGCGGCCGCGGGGTGGTTATTGGCTTCGGCGACCAATCATAGTCTGATCCAACTGTTGGGGATCGTGATGGCCTCAACCGGCTCATTTAGTGCGATGGTGATCTTCTGGACGACGCCGGATCAGTCGATTAGTCTGCGCGCCCGCGCGATAGGTATTGCGGTGATCAATGCGACCGGCAACATCGGATCAGCATTAAGCCCATTTATGATCGGCTGGCTTAAAGATGTCACCGGCAGCTTTAACAGCGGCTTGTGGTTTGTCGCCGGGTTGCTGGTGGTGGGGGCGGTGATTGTCTGGCTGATCCCGATGAAATCCTCCCGTCCGCGGGCGACGCCGTAGAGGAGGCCGCCATGTGCCAGCAGACGATTACCAATATCGATATTAGTACCGAGTATGAAGAGAGTCTGGGCAGTAAAGACGTTCACTATCAGTCATTTGCCAGAATGGCCGATTTTTTTGGCCGCGATATGCAGGCGCATCGCCACGATCAGTTTTTCCAGATGCACTTTCTCGATACTGGACAGATTGAGCTACAGCTCGATGACCATCGCTATTCGGTTCAGGCCCCGCTGTTCGTGCTGACGCCACCGTCGGTACCACATGCGTTTATTACCGAGTCGGACAGTGACGGGCATGTACTCACGGTAAGAGAAGATCTTATCTGGCCCCTGCTGGAAGTGCTGTACCCCGGCACCCGAGAGGCGTTTGGTCTGCCGGGAATGTGCTTATCGCTAGCGGACAAACCGGAAGAGCTGGCGGCGCTGGCGCACTATTGGCGGTTAATACAGCGTGAATCAACTTCTCAGTTGGCGGGGCGCGAACATACGCTGGTGCTGCTGGCGCAGGCGGTATTTACGCTGCTATTACGTAATGCTTCGCTCGACGATCATGCGGGGAGCGGGGTGCGTGGCGAACTGAAGCTATTTCAGCGCTTTAACCAGATGATCGACACTCACTACCATCGGCACTGGACGGTACCGGACTACGCCTGTGAACTCCACCTTACTGAATCGCGGTTGACCGATATCTGCCGCCGCTTTGCCAACCGACCACCAAAGCGGCTGATTTTCGACCGTCAACTGCGCGAGGCAAAACGGCTGCTGCTGTTTTCCGACAGCGCGGTGAGTGAGATTGCCTGGCAGCTGGGGTTTAAGGATCCGGCTTATTTTGCCCGCTTTTTTAACCGCTTAGTTGGATGCTCGCCGAGTGTGTTTCGCGCACAAAAAGTACCGGTGTCGTAGATGCTCCCTCACCCTCTCCCCAGAGGGGAGAGGGAACCGACCGTGCGGTTTTCAGCCGCGGTGCCGTTCTGGTTTTCCCCATCGCCCCTTTGGGGAGAGGGCCGGTGTGACGGGAAAACACGCACCAAACCTTATGTAGCCCGGCCAAGCGAAGCGCCGCCGGGAGCGGCACCAAACCCAACCCAGATCACATAACGCAACCCCGCCCGAAAAGTACCCGCCGTTGACCCAAAAGTCTCTTCACCGCTCCCGTTTTAAGCGCTTCAATTACGAAACAAGAACAAAACATAAAATTAACAATTCCAAATCCGATGAATACTGGAGAGCCTAATGAAACCTGAAGATTTCCGTGCAGACACCAAGCGCCCGTTAACCGGTGAAGAGTATCTGAAAAGCTTGCAGGATGGCCGTGAGATCTATATCTACGGTGAACGTGTCAAAGATGTGACAACCCACCCGGCATTCCGTAACGCCGCGGCCTCCGTCGGCCAGCTTTACGACGCGCTGCACAAACCGGAAATGCAGGACAAGCTGTGCTGGAATACCGATACCGGCAGCGGTGGCTACACCCACAAATTCTTCCGCGTGGCGAAAAGTGCCGACGACCTGCGTCAGCAGCGCGACGCCATCGCTGAATGGTCACGCCTCTCATATGGTTGGATGGGACGCACGCCGGACTATAAAGCTGCCTTCGGCAGCGCGCTGGGCGCAAACCCGGCGTTCTACGGCCAGTTCGAGCAGAACGCTCGCCACTGGTACTCGCGTATTCAGGAAACGGGTCTGTACTTTAACCACGCTATCGTCAACCCGCCTATCGACCGTCATAAGCCCGCTGATGAAGTGAAAGACGTCTACATCAAGCTGGAAAAAGAGACCGATGCCGGGATTATTGTCAGTGGTGCAAAAGTGGTGGCGACTAACTCGGCGCTGACCCACTACAACATGATTGGCTTTGGATCCGCGCAGGTCATGGGCGAAAACCCGGATTTCGCGCTGATGTTCGTCGCACCGATGGATGCCGAAGGCGTGAAGCTGATTTCTCGCGCATCTTATGAGCTGGTGGCGGGGGCGACCGGTTCGCCTTACGACTACCCGCTCTCCAGCCGCTTCGATGAAAATGATGCGATCCTGGTGATGGATAAGGTCTTAATCCCGTGGGAAAACGTGCTGATCTACCGCGATTTTGATCGCTGCCGTCGCTGGACGATGGAAGGCGGTTTTGCCCGTATGTATCCGTTACAGGCTTGCGTACGTCTGGCGGTGAAGCTTGATTTCATCACCGGCCTGCTGAAGAAATCGCTGGAATGTACCGGGACATCTGAGTTTCGTGGTGTGCAGGCGGATCTTGGCGAAGTGGTAGCCTGGCGCAACATGTTCTGGGCGCTAAGCGATTCCATGTGCTCGGAAGCCACACCGTGGGTCAACGGGGCGTATCTGCCGGATCATGCCGCGCTGCAAACCTACCGTGTGATGGCGCCGATGGCTTACGCCAAGATCAAAAATATCATCGAACGTAACGTCACCAGCGGCCTCATTTATCTGCCGTCGAGCGCCCGCGATCTGAATAACCCGCAGATAGACAAGTACCTGGCGAAATACGTACGCGGCTCTAACGGTATGGATCATGTAGAACGTATCAAGATCTTAAAGCTGATGTGGGATGCCATCGGCAGCGAGTTTGGCGGCCGTCACGAGCTGTATGAAATTAACTACTCCGGTAGCCAGGATGAGATCCGTCTGCAATGTCTGCGTCAGGCGCAGACCTCGGGCAACATGGACAAAATGATGGCGATGGTCGATCGCTGCTTGTCTGAATACGACCAGAATGGCTGGACGGTGCCGCACCTGCACAATAACGCTGATATTAATCTGCTGGATAAGCTGCTGAAGTCATAGGCAGTGGGAGGTCACAATGCAATTAGATGAACAACGCCTGCGTTTTCGCGATGCGATGGCCAGCCTCTCGGCTGCTGTAAACGTTGTCACGACCGAGGGTGAAGCCGGGCGCTGCGGCATCACCGCTACAGCGGTCTGTTCGGTGACGGATTCGCCGCCGTCGGTGATGGTGTGTATCAATGCCAACAGCGCGATGAACCCGGTATTTCAGGGGAACGGCAAGCTGTGTATTAACGTGCTCAACCACGATCAGGAGATCATGGCGCGTCATTTTGCTGGAATGACCGGCATGGCTATGGATGAGCGTTTTAGCCTCACTGGCTGGCAGCATGGCGCGTTAGCGCAACCGGTTTTGAGTAATGCGCTGGCGAGTCTGGAAGGGGAAATTCGCCAGGTACAGACCATCGGTAGCCATTTGGTTTATCTGGTGGAGATCCAGAATATTGCGCTGGCGGAAGAAGAGGGGCACGGACTGGTCTACTTTAAACGCCGTTTTCATCCGGTGATGATGGAAGTGGCTGCGTTAGCCTAGCTGGGGCGTGTCTGATTTAACCCAACGGGTGAGCCAGAAGGCCATCCGTTTTTGTTGTCCGCAAGCGAGGCGACCTGTACAGCGCTAGCTGTTAATTTTTCAAAATATTCAGCATATTTTTAAGTAGCCGGATTAATGGATTAGAAATAGTTAATGAATATGGTGAAATAATACTTAATAGATGACGTGTAATATTATTTATCTAGCGAATGGTAATTTAATGGGACTCTCTTTTTTAAATTAAAGCACCGTCTTTTTTAGCTGTGATAACGCTTCATCAATCATTGCCTGTGCTTTTTGACGCGCGAATTTGATTAGCGCGTCTTTACTGATGTGACCGCCACAGGCAGGACACTTAAGCGGGTATTCATCTTGCGAATTTTTGATTTTTTCAATATTGGATATGGCTATTACCGTTGCACAATCAGGACATAAATATTCAATTGAAATCACAGGCAAGCCTCCTTTATTTTTGTTATAAGAATAGTTCAGCAGCACGAATCGTTAAAGAATAAGCGGTGAATGGATAATGAGTCATTATATCTTCGTTGACGAATTGGCTATTTATTGTGCATTAAGCTGGATGACCGGCTAAGGAAAAGGATGAATGGCCATGGATAAGCAGTTCACGCGGCAGGAAAGGGATAATTCGGCACGTCTGGCGGATCTTTTGCACCACAATACCGATTGGGTGTGGGAAGTGGATGCCCAAAGCCGATATGTCTGGGTTTCGGAGGTGGTGAAAAACCAGCTTGGCTATACGCCAGAAGAGGTGCTGGGCCGTACGCCGTTCGACTTTATGGCCCCTGGGGAAACGGAACGGCTGAAAAAAAGCTTCGAAGATATCCTGGCGTCGAAACAACCCTTCTCAGGATTGATAAACCGTAATTTGCGCGCGGACGGTAGCGTGGTGATCCTCGAAACCAGCGGGATCCCGCTGTTTGATGAGCACGGAACATTAACGGGTTATCGCGGCACCGATCGCGATATCTCTTTGCTTGGCGAACGCGTGCTGCAACTCGAATCTATCTACCAGAATACGCCGTTGGCGCTGTGTGTTATCAATCGCAGCGGTCAGTTGACCAGAGCGAATAAGGCGATGGGCGAATTGCTGGGGGAGACGGAAGAAACGCTGATAGGGAAGCCTCTCGCCGAGATTGTGCCGGAATGGCACTCGTTGTTGCAGCAGGATTTTATTTTGCTGGATAGCGGTCATCAGATTACCAGCCAGGAGGTGTTTCTCCACGGGCGCTATTTTTATATCAAACCGATGCCAGTGCATGACGCTGGCGGCAGCGTGGCAGGCATTTCTGCGGCGTGGATGGATATCACCGACCGCAAACTGGCAGAGCAGCAACTGGCTAGCGCTAACCAAACGTTGCTGCAATATGCCGAGCGGGATCATCTGACCGGCCTGTTTAACCGGCGCTATATGGATGAACGGCTTAATGATGAAATTACCCGTGCTCAGCGTGAAGGCACTTCACTCTCATTGTGTATGGCCGATATTGATTTCTTTAAGCGTTATAACGATACCTACGGCCATCAGGCGGGCGATCAGGTGCTGCGTTCCGTCGCTGAAGCACTTCGAGGGGGCCTGCGTCCGGCGGATTGCGTGAGCCGCTATGGGGGAGAAGAGTTCCTGGTTATATTGCCGGATACCGACGGCGAGGGCGCTCAGGCCGTTGCCGAGCGTCTGCGTGAGCGGGTGCAGGCGCTCGGGATTGAACATGAAAGCAGCTCAATTGACGGCATGTTAACCATTAGTCTGGGGGTGATGACCTGGGACGCGTCGCGGCTGGTCTGCAATATTCAGAGCACAGGGCATATCAGCGCTGAGCTGATTAGTAGCAGCGATGCCGCGTTGTATCGAGCGAAACAGCAGGGGCGAAACCGCGTGGTGGTGGCCTGAAGTAGTCCGCTAAAACGGTAATACGCTATGCATGTCATTCATCAGTACGTACCCGTAATTGATTCATCACAAAGCGCGCTGTCGGGTTGCTTCTTATAATCGCGCTCACTTCTCTACTGATGGTATGAAACATGGCTTATCAACTGAATCTTAACTGGCCAGAATTTTTAGAAAAATACTGGCAAAAGCAGCCGGTAGTGTTAAAAAACGCGTTCCCAAACTTCGTCGACCCGATTACCCCGGATGAACTGGCCGGTCTGACGATGGAGATGGAAGTTAGCAGCCGTCTGGTAAGCCATGACGACGGTGTCTGGTCTGCAAGCCATGGGCCGTTTGAAAGTTTTGACCACCTGGGTGAGAAAAACTGGTCATTGCTGGCGCAGGCGGTAAACCACTGGCATGAGCCTGCTGCGGAACTGGTCACACCGTTTCGTGTGCTGCCGGACTGGCGTCTGGACGATCTGATGATCTCCTTCTCCGTACCGGGCGGCGGTGTGGGGCCGCATATCGACCCCTACGATGTGTTTATTATTCAGGGGATGGGGCGTCGCCGCTGGCGTGTGGGCGATGCGCTGCCGTTAAAACAGCACTGTCCGCATCCGGCCCTGCTGCACGTTGAGCCGTTTACCCCGATTATTGAAGTGGAAATGGAGCCGGGCGATATTCTTTATATCCCGCCAGGATTCCCACATGACGGTTTTACTTACGAAGCTACGCTGAACTACTCCGTCGGTTTCCGTGGGCCGAACGGTCGAGAGCTTATCAGCAGTTTTGCCGACTACGTGTTGGAAAACGATCTGGGTGAGAAGTATTACACCGATCCCGATCTCACCTGCCGTGAACATGCAGGGAAAGTTGAAGATCATGAACTTGAGCGTCTGCGTACGTTGATGATCGACATGATCCGCCAGCCGAATGATTTCAAGCAGTGGTTCGGTAGCTTTGCCTCAACGCCGCGCCATGAGCTGGATATTGCGCCAGCTGAGCCGCCGTTTGAACCGGAAGAAGTGGCGGCAGCGCTGGAAGATGGCGAGACTCTGCGCCGCCTGAACGGCCTGCGTGTACTGAATGTGGGCGGCAGCTTCTTTATTAACAGCGAACGTCTGGAAACGTGCTCCCCGCAGGCGGCGGATGTGTTGAGCCGTTACACCGTGCTGGATAAAACCTACTTTGGTGAGGCGCTGCAAAACCCGGCGTTTATTGTTGAGCTGACTGGCCTGATTAATCAGGGGTATTGGTTCTTCGCGGAATAAGGTCTTTTGGTAGTGGGTTGGGTGCGCGTTGTACCCTCACCCCGGCCCTCTCCCTGGAAGGGAGAGGGAGAAAAGCGGCGCAGGCTTCTGGTTGAGCTGCCCACTCACAAACGACGCTGAATGATCCCCTCGCCCCTTGAGGAGAGGGAGAAAAGCGGTGCAGGCTTCTGGCTGAACTACCCACTCACAAACGACGCTGAATGATCCCCTCGTTCCTTTGGACAGAGGGAGAAAAGCGGTGCAGGCTTCTGGCTGAACTGCCCACTCGCAAACGACGCCGAACGATCCCCTCGCCCCTCAGGGGGAGAGGGAGAAAAGCGGCGCAGGCTTCTGGCTGAACTGCCCACTCACAAACGACGCTGAATGATCCCCTCGTTCCTTTGGGGGGAGGGAGAAAAGCGGCGCAGGCTTCTGGTTGAGCTGCCCACTCACAAACGACGCTGAATGATCCCCTCGTTCCTTTGGACAGAGGGAGAAAAGCGGTGCAGGCTTCTGGCTGAACTGCCCACTCACAAACGACGCTGAATGATCCCCTCGTTCCTTTGGACAGAGGGAGAAAAGCGGTGCAGGCTTCTGGCTGAACTGCCCACTCACAAACGACGCCGAACGATCCCCTCGCCCCTCTGGGGAGAGGGTTAGGGTGAGGGGCTCTTGCTGCCAATCCCCCATTTCTGGTACTCCCCCTTCTTTGCAATCCCTCGACAATCATTGTATAACTTCCTTCTGATTTGGATGTTTAGATGTCCATACGTTTAGAAGGTAATAATGCAAACCACAGATACAACACAACAAGGTGGGCAACTAAAGCGCACCATGAAAACCCGTCACCTGATTATGCTGTCGCTGGGTGGCGTTATTGGCACAGGGCTCTTTTTCAATACCGGCTATATCATCTCCACCACCGGCGCGGCGGGTACGCTCTTAGCCTATCTGATTGGCGCACTGGTGGTCTGGCTGGTGATGCAATGCCTCGGCGAACTGTCGGTAGCGATGCCGGAAACCGGCGCTTTCCACGTTTATGCCGCACGCTATCTTGGCCCGGCAACGGGCTATACCGTGGCCTGGCTATACTGGCTGACCTGGACCGTGGCGCTCGGTTCCAGCTTTACCGCCGCCGGATTTTGTATGCAGTACTGGTTCCCGCAGGTGCCGGTGTGGACATGGTGCTTACTGTTCTGCGTGCTGATTTTTGGCCTAAACATTATCTCCACCCGCTTCTTTGCTGAAGGGGAGTTCTGGTTCTCGTTGGTAAAGGTGATTACCATCATCGCGTTTATCGTCCTGGGCGGCGCGGCGATATTTGGTTTTATTCCGATGCAGGACGGCTCACCCGCGCCGGGTCTCGCCAACATTACCGCTGAAGGCTGGTTCCCGCACGGTGGCTTGCCGATCCTGATGACGATGGTGGCGGTGAACTTTGCCTTCTCGGGCACCGAGCTTATCGGCATTGCTGCCGGTGAGACCCAAAATCCGCATAAAGTGATTCCGGTGGCGATCCGCACCACCATTGCACGGCTGATTATTTTCTTTATCGGCACCGTTTTTGTGCTGGCGGCGTTGATCCCCATGCAGCAGGCGGGCGTGGAGAAAAGTCCGTTTGTGTTGGTGTTTGAAAAGGTCGGTATTCCGTATGCGGCGGACATCTTTAACTTCGTTATTCTGACCGCGATTTTGTCGGCGGCAAACTCCGGCCTGTATGCTTCCGGGCGCATGCTGTGGTCTCTTTCCAACGAGCGCACGCTGCCGCGCTGTTTCTCGCAGCTCAATAAAAATGGCGTGCCGCTGGTGGCGCTGTCGGTCAGTATGCTGGGCGGTTTACTGGCGCTATTTTCCAGTATTGTGGCACCGGATACCGTATTCGTGGCGTTGTCGGCGATTTCCGGTTTTGCGGTGGTGGCGGTGTGGATTAGCATCTGCGCCTCGCACTTTGTCTTCCGCCGTCGTCATCTTCAACAGGGGAAAGCCCTGAGCGAACTGCACTACCGCGCGCCGTGGTATCCGCTGGTGCCAATATTAGGCTTTGTTCTGTGCCTGGTGGCCTGCGTCGGGCTGGCCTTTGATCCGTCGCAGCGTATTGCGCTATGGTGCGGGCTGCCGTTCGTGGCGCTGTGTTATGGTGCCTACTTCTTAACGCGTTCACGTCAAACCCAACAGGAGCCGCAGCATGCCGCAGAATAATCCTTTAACCGCTATTTTGGCTGAACATCCCTTTGTCCTGCTGGATGGGGCGATGGCGACGGAGCTGGAAGCGCGCGGCTGCGATCTGACGGACAGCCTGTGGTCGGCAAAAGTGCTGATGGAAAACCCGCAGCTGATTTACGACGTGCATCTCGACTACTTCCGCGCCGGGGCGCAGGTGGCGATTACCGCCAGCTATCAGGCAACGCCGGATGGCTTTGCCGCTCGCGGGCTGGATGAAGCGCAGTCGCGATCGCTCATTGGCAAAAGCGTCGAACTGGCTCGCCAGGCGCGCGAATCTTATCTGGCGGAAAATCCGACGGCGAAAGGGTTATTGATTGCCGGATCGGTCGGGCCTTATGGCGCGTACCTGGCGGACGGTTCGGAGTATCGCGGTGATTATCAACGCAGCGCGCAGGTGTTTCAGGAATTCCACCGTCCGCGCGTGGAAGCGCTGCTGGAGGCGGGTGTCGATCTGCTGGCCTGTGAAACGCTGCCGTCATTCGCTGAGATTCGCGCGCTGGCGCAACTGCTGGCGGAGTATCCGGTGGCGCAGGCGTGGTTCTCATTTACCCTGCGTGACTCGCAGCATCTTAGCGATGGTACGCCGCTGTGCGATGTGCTGGCGCTGCTGGCGGATTATCCGCAGATTGTGGCGGTAGGGATTAACTGTATCGCGCTGGAAAACACCACGGATGCGCTGTCGTATCTGCACAGCCAGACGCCGCTGCCGCTGGTGGTTTATCCCAATTCAGGCGAGCATTATGATGCGGTGACGAAAACCTGGCATCATCACGGCGAAGCCTGTGCCACGCTTGAGGGTTATCTGCCGCAGTGGCTGGCGGCGGGGGCGAAGCTGATTGGCGGTTGCTGTCGCACGACACCGAAGGATATTGCGGCGCTGCAAGCGCATTGTTGATTCTGTATTTCCCCGGCGGCGCTGCGCTTGGCCGGGCTACAAATACGCATAAATGTAGCCCGGCCAAGCGCATGTACGACCGGATACATAGGTAACACTTTAGACCGGGAACATAGGTAACACTTTCCTAGTCTATCCGGATAATACTCTGCGTTTTCCGGTCATAGTAAGCAAGCGTCATTCCGTTAAAGATGATGGC
>Ga0207655_1000217_pt1 | contig 98999 bp, 88 predicted proteins | sample KBSM44metaG_FD_184398 | JGI IMG/M metagenome (GOLD analysis project Ga0207655, IMG submission 184398) | Miscanthus rhizosphere microbial communities from Kellogg Biological Station, Michigan, USA - KBS M4-4 metaG (SPAdes) (version 2) | ecosystem: Host-associated > Plants > Roots > Rhizosphere >... | reverse complement strand
CGCGCATCGCCGGCTGCCGAGCAAGACGGCGTTGTCAGGGGCAACCGGCCAGGGAAGGCCGGTTGAGGCGAGACTAACAGGGACGTTTGTCGTAGCCGACCCGCCCGACAACGCGGGTGCAGCGAGGGTATTCGCGCAGCGGACAGACGGTGTTAAGCGAGGGCGCGGGTGGAGGGGCCGCGCCTTCGGCCCCTCCAATTGCCGTTCATTGCACTAGCAGAGAAATACAGGGTCCTTACGGCAATTCTTCCTGCACGGAGCGAACAGAGATTGGATAAAAAATGCCAGTCAGGCTTAACTGACCGGCATTACGCTCATTCGCGGGCTTTTTTATGTGCCCAATGGGCAAAGAATGGCGCTGACTGCGCCGGTATTACTGGGGCTCACCGTAGGTGATTTCGCCCGAGTTGCAGTCAAGCGTGACGTTATAGATTTTGTCCAGCTTGGTGCCTCGTACCGTTAGAGGTACCTGCCAGACCTGATCCTTGCCGCTGATGGCGTCGGGGCTAACCCAGGCTATCGGGGTAGCGGTGCCGAGCAGCTTTTTGTCCGACTCCCAGCGGGTAATGCGATTTTGCAGAAAATCGCGTTTCACCTGAGCGGCAACCTCCGCCGGCTGCAAACCGACGCATAGCGCCACTTTGGCGCTACGCTGCTCCTGCGCCTGCGCCGCTGTCGATAATGCTGCCGTGGCCAACAACGCAATAGCCAAACCCGGTCCCGTTCTTTTCATATGCCCTCCAGTTGTGATTAACCCTATCCATGGGTGCCGGCCCCGGCTCACAAAGGGCTGGCCAACGATCAGCGTTTGACGAAGGTGATGACAAACAGCTCATCCAACCCGGGATAGATTTCCTTGATCACCTGCTTCAGCTCACCGAGCGACATATTTTCCTGTTGCGCATGCTGCTCCGTCAGCGCTTCCAGGCGCACCGGCGTCACCGACAACACCTCGATACAGCAGAAAAACACGCCGTCTTCATTACGGCTGACGCGCAACCGCTCACCCGGTTGGAAGTGCGCTTCACTGGCGTCCCGGATGGTAATGGTTTTGAGCCCGGCCAAAATATCGTGCTCAAAACGGCTGAAGAAAGTTATTTCACGGGTCATTTTAGATCCTTTTTCATCACAGCACCGCAACATAAGCCATTATGCTGCCTGCTTTTCTGACGCAGATCCCTCTTTTGAGGTAACAAGGGTTTTTTCCGCTTTCGCTTTGGCCGGTTTCTTGGCACTTTCAGCCGGCGCCGCGCCGCGCAGGATCTGCGCCAACGCGTCTTTGTTTTCCGCCAGGAAGAAGCTCAGGCCTTCACGCTGCTCGTCGTCAAGGTTCAGCGGTGACTGCTGCAGCCAGTCGCCGAGGTTATCGGCCAGATCCAGCATCTTGTCGTAGGCGTCGGCTTCTTTCTTGCTTGCGAAAGTCATTTTTTCCTCACCCTTTCTCACCACCACATATTTTACTTCAACTGCCATGTGTGCGTCCTCAAAGCCAAATGCTGTATATAAATACAGTATAAAGTGATTCTTTGCGGGGAGCAAGCCGGCTCCCCGCTATTGCGTTATTTCAACAAGCGGACCTTGCAGCTTTTGCCTTTTATTTTGCCCTGCTGCAGCTGTTGCATCGCCTTACGGGCGCTGGCCTTGCGGATCGCCACATACGCATGCACCGGGAACATATCGATTTTGCCCACTTCCGCCGCCGTCAGCCCGGCGTCGCCGGTCAAGGCGCCGAGAATATCGCCGGGGCGAATTTTCGCCTTGCGGCCCCCGTCGATGCACAGCGTGATCATTTCGGCTTCCAGCGGCGTATTGGCCGCACCGCTCAGTTCAGACACCGCCGCCCAGTTGACCGTCATCTGCAGGTAATCTTCGATGGCGTGCACCCGCGCCATTTCCTGCGGCGTGCACAGGCTGATGGCCAGGCCGCTCATTCCAGCGCGGCCGGTGCGGCCGATACGGTGAACGTGCACTTCCGGATCAAACGCCAGCTCGTAGTTGACCACCAGCGCCAGATCTTTGATATCCAGACCGCGCGCGGCGACGTCTGTCGCCACCAGCACCCGGCAGCTGCGGTTGGCGAAGCGCACCAACACCTGATCGCGATCGCGCTGTTCCAGATCGCCATGCAGCGCCAGCGCGCTGATGCCGCGCGCCTCCAGGGCCTCAAATACGCTCTGGCAGTCGCGCTTGGTGTTGCAGAACACCACGCAGGAAGAAGGTTGGTAGTGACGGATCGCCGACACCAGCAGCGCCGGGCGCTGATCGCGCGTGGTTTCGTAAAAGCGCTGTTCGATGGTCGGCAGATCTTCGTCGCCGTCCACTTCCACGTTCAAAGGTTCACGTTGCACCCGCGCGCTGATGTGCTCGATGCCGGCCGGGTAAGTGGCGGAAAACAGCAGCGTCTGGCGCTGCTGCGGCGTATAGCCGATCACGTCGTCGATATCGTCGGCGAAGCCCATGTCGAGCATGCGGTCGGCTTCGTCGAGCACCAGCACCTTCAGTTCATCCAGCACCAGAGTCTTCTTGCGCAGGTGTTCCTGAATGCGGCCCGGCGTACCCACCACAATATGCGGCGCATGCACCAGCGAATCGAGCTGCGGCCCCATCGGCTGGCCGCCGCACAGGGTCAGTATTTTGATATTCTGGGTGAAGCGCGCCAGACGGCGCAGCTCTTTGCTCACCTGATCGGCCAACTCGCGCGTCGGGCACAGGATCAGCGCCTGAGCGGCCACCTGGGCGACGTTGATTTTATCCAGCAGGCCGATGCCGAACGCCGCCGTTTTACCGCTGCCGGTTTTGGCCTTGGCGCGCACGTCCTGCCCTTGCAGGATGGCGGGCAGGGCTGCGGCCTGCACCGGTGTCATTGCGGCATACCCCAGTTCGTTGAGGTTGGCCAACTGTTCGGCTGGCAGCGGCAGGGAAGAAAAAGAAACTGTGCTCACGGCGATAACTCTTATATGGCGAATGGAATGGCGGCGCGCCCGCGGGCAGGCGCCGAATCAGCGCAGATGATAACAGAGATGGGCTGGCTTACGGGATTCGGGCATAAAAAAACCCGCCGGCGGCGGGTTTTTTTGGCAGCGGAGTCGTTAAATAGCGACGACGTTGGCTGCGGCCGGGCCACGTTGGCTGTCCTGGATGGAGAACTCAACCTGCTGGCCTTCCGCCAGAGTTTTGAAACCATCGCTGACGATTGCGGAGAAATGCACGAAAACGTCCTTGGAACCATCAGCCGGGGTGATAAAGCCGAAACCTTTGCTTTCGTTAAACCATTTAACGTGACCAGTGATCTTGCTCATTTGTCTTTCCTTACTTGATAAACCTGCCGTTGCGGCACAGAGACGCGAAAACCCTGAATTAAGTAGGCCTTTCCTCGCCGCCGCTTATTAACTCACAATCCCCCATAGAGGGCAAATATTTTTGTTTGTTATAAAAACAGCAAGTTAGCAAGAGGCATCGGGGAATATGGCGCCATTGGCATCGCTCGGCGGCTGCACGCGCAAACGTTTTCGTATATACTGCACGCCCATTATCAGACCGCATTAATCTTCATCGATCCAGGTACGAGACTATGTTAACGATTGGAACCGCCCTGCGCCCCTCCGCCACCCGCGTTATGCTGCTCGGCTCGGGCGAGCTGGGTAAAGAAGTCGCCATCGAATGCCAGCGTTTGGGGCTGGAGGTGATTGCCGTCGACCGCTACGCCGATGCCCCCGCCATGCACGTGGCGCACCGCAGCCACGTCATCAACATGCTGGACGGCGAAGCGCTGAAAGCCGTCATTGAACAGGAACGCCCTGATTACATCGTGCCGGAAATCGAAGCTATCGCCACCGGCATGCTGGTCGAGCTGGAGCAACAGGGCCACCGCGTGGTGCCCTGCGCCGAAGCCACCCGCCTGACCATGAACCGTGAAGGCATCCGTCGCCTGGCGGCGGAAACCCTGAACCTGCCCACCTCCAGCTACCGTTTCGCCGACGGCGAAGCCGCCTTCCATCAGGCGATAGAGCAAATAGGTTACCCGTGCATCGTCAAGCCGGTAATGAGTTCTTCGGGCAAGGGGCAAAGCCTGATCCGCAGCCCTGAACAGCTGAAAGCCGCCTGGGATTACGCCCAACAGGGCGGCCGCGCCGGCGGCGGCCGGGTAATCGTCGAAGGTCTGGTGAAATTTGATTTTGAAATTACCCTGCTGACCATCAGCGCCGTAGACGGCGTGCACTTCTGCGCCCCTATCGGCCACCGGCAGGAGGATGGCGACTACCGTGAATCCTGGCAGCCGCAGCAGATGTCCGAACTGGCGCTGAACCGCGCGCAGAGCATTGCGGAACAGGTGGTGAAGGCCCTGGGGGGCTATGGTCTGTTCGGTGTTGAGCTGTTTGTCTGCGGCGACGAAGTTATCTTCAGCGAAGTGTCACCACGCCCACACGACACCGGCATGGTCACGCTAATCTCACAGGATCTGTCTGAATTTGCCCTGCACGTGCGCGCCTTCCTGGGCCTGCCGGTCGGAGCAATCCGTCAGTCAGGCCCTTCCGCTTCGGCGGTGATCCTGCCGCAGCTGACCAGCGGCGATCTGCGCTTTAGCGGCCTCGACCGCGCCCTGAGCGGGCACAATCAGTTGCGCTTATTCGGCAAGCCGGAAATTAACGGCCAGCGTCGCATGGGCGTCGCCCTGGCGACGGCGGAAACCGTGGAACATGCAGTGGAGCTGGCCAAGCAGGCCGCAGCGGCAGTGGTTATCACAGGGTAACCCAAGCGGGGCCGGGATCCCGGCCCCCGACAACATCAGTAGTTTTCTTCTTCTTCTTCGTCGTAGTCGCTGTCCTCAGCCTGCTCTTCCGGCTGCTCTTCGTCTTCTTCTTCGTCATCGAACAGCACCGTGACCCGATCGCCCTGGTGTTTTTCGCGGATTTCCTGCGCGACGCGGGCGATGGCCTCACCGCTGCTCATGCCCTGTTCCATCAATTGATGGATGCGTTCCACCGCTTCCTGTTGTTCTGAGTGGCTCAGTGATGGCATACCTGCAAGCATGTGTTTATCTCCAGCAAAATGGAGGGCGAGTATACGCCTTAACAGGGCAGATCCCAACGCTTGTGATCAGGCCGTCTGCGAGCAAGCGCCGCCGCCGCGCCATTGTTTCAGGCGATGCTGCCATAGCAACACATGCCAGCCCTGTTTGAGGCCGCGCGCGTTGGCGGCCATCGCCTTGTCGATGCCGCGTTGGCAAAACTCTTCGGTGATCTGGCGCTGCGCCGCCAGCTCTGGCTCACGGCGAATGCTGTGGCAAATACCCAGCGCCTCGCGGGCAATCTGCCAATGAAATGCCGGGCGAATGGCGATTTTATTCGCGTAGCGTCGGTTGAGCTGTTGGAGCATGTCGACAATCTTCATATAGTGCCGCTGATACTGCACATTGGCCTTGCCGGTTCGCCGGCGATTGCTGATCGATTGATCGTGTACCCGCTGGCGATACAAAGGTTTACTCAGGTACTTGACCCGCTGCGCGTTATACATCACTTCCGTCGTCCAGGGAATATCTTGGTGATGCAGGCCGGGCTCGAAATACAACCGGTGCTGTCGGATAAAATCAAGCCGATATACCGCTAACCACACGACGTGAATAAACTTGCGTGATTTCAACGCACGCTCAAACCACTGTACGCCGCTGATCACTTCTGTGCTGCTCAGCCGTTGCAGAGGAAAAATTGTCTGCAATTCATCCCGGCTGGCAAAATAGCGCTCGCCGTTGCATTGCATAACGTCCAATTGGTGCCGTTCTGCCAATTCGATCAGCGTGGAATACATATCCGGCGCCAGCAAATCATCGGCATCAGGAAACGCCACATATTTCCCTTTGGCCATAGCCAGCCCGGCATTACGCGCGTTGGATACGCCGGAATTAGCCTGATCGATCACCTTGATGTGCGGATACTCCGCCGCATAACGGTGGGCAATATCACCGGAACCGTCGGTCGAACCGTCGTTAACGATGATCACTTCCAGCCGCCGCTCGCACTGCGCCAGCAGCGATGCGAGGAAAGGCTCGAACAGTTCTCCCGCATTATGCAGCGGAACGATGACGCTTAATATTAACGACATAATTAGCTCTTAAATAATGTAACAAAATAATTCTTTTATCTTTTAATAATATCAGTGGGCGTTGTGGTTAAACCTGGTGCAGAAATATTGCCCAGCGTTTTCAGCAAGTGCCTCATACGCTTTGCTTAACATTGTCTTTTTGTGCCAAAACGCCGTTAAGACAGCGATAAATAGTTGCATGACGAAATAATTCGTCTACCGGGATCCCACATTGCCAAGTAAAACGGCATAGCCGCGCTCATTCTTTTGATAACAAACCGAAACAACTGACAAGGCCAGGTTCCCGGTCACTTTTTATATTTCAGCCATTGGCGGCCGCTGTGGCTAATTGCGGCTCCGGCAACCGGGAGCATAAATTTTTAACATATTGAATTAATATTAATGGCGCAAAAAATGCTTCACCGCAAAGTTGTTTAACCATTGTTTATGTGAAGTGTGCATGGGCTCACATACGACGGGACATGCGCGCCACCGCCGACTATGGCAGAATAACGGCAGACACCGCCGTCTCCGAGAGTCAGGTTTATTGAAGTCAATGAGCGTAACCGCACCAAACATAAAGTCTTTGCCTTATACACGCAGCGCCCTGTTGGAACTCTTTGCCCCGCTCTCCCACCAGCCGTGGGCGATGCTGCTGCATTCAGGCTTCGCCGAGCATTCGCACAACCGTTTCGACATCCTGGTCGCCGACCCGCGCATCACGCTGACGACGCGCGGCGCCATCACCGAAACGCGTCAGGGCGAAAGCGGCGAGAAGTCCACGGAGGATCCTTTCAGCCTGCTGCAGCAGCAATTGGCGGAGCAGGCCTGGCGGCCGGCGTTTAACGCCGATCTGCCTTTTCAGGGCGGCGCCCTGGGGCTGTTCGGCTATGATTTGGGCCGCAGAATTGAGCAACTGCCGCAGTTGGCGGAAGCAGACATCGCGCTGCCGGATATGGCGGTGGGCATTTATGACTGGGCATTGATAGCCGATCACCAGTTGCAAAAATTGACGCTGCTCAGCTATCAGGATGTGGAACAGCGCTGGCAGTGGCTGAGCCGCCAGCAGGCGAAACCGCAGCGGCCGTTCGCCCTGACCGGCGCCTGGCGCGCCAATATGACTCGCCGGCAGTATGGTGAAAAATTTCAGCGCATCCAGCGCTATCTGCGCAGCGGCGACTGCTATCAAATCAACCTGGCGCAGCGTTTTTCCGCCGATTACGCCGGCGATGAGTGGCAGGCTTTCCGGCAATTGAGCGCCAGCAACCGCGCGCCCTTCTCCGCGTTTCTCCGCCTGCCTGAAAACAGCGTGCTGAGCGTGTCTCCCGAACGCTTTCTGTGGCTGGAGCGGCAACAGATCCAAACCCGGCCGATCAAAGGCACGCTGCCGCGCCTGAACGATGCGGCGCAGGATGCCGAGCAGGCGCGCCGGCTGGCCGGTTCGCCGAAAGACCGCGCCGAGAACCTGATGATCGTGGATCTGCTGCGCAATGATATTGGCCGGGTTGCGCTGCCAGGCAGCGTGCGGGTGCCGGAACTGTTTGCCGTAGAACCTTTCCCGGCGGTGCACCATCTGGTGAGCACCATTACGGCAACGCTGCCGGACGCCACGCCGGCCACCGCGCTGCTGCGCGCCTGTTTCCCCGGCGGTTCGATCACCGGCGCCCCCAAAGTGCGGGCGATGGCCATCATCGAAGAGCTGGAGCCGCAGCGCCGCAACGCCTATTGCGGCAGCATCGGCTATCTCAGCGCCTGTGGCACCATGGACACCAACATCACCATCCGCACCCTGGTCACCGAAAACGGCCGCATCCACTGTTCCGCCGGCGGCGGCATAGTGGCGGACAGCCAGGAGCAGGCGGAATACCAGGAAACCTTTGACAAGGTCGGCCGCATTCTGCCGCAGCTTGGGGAGTTTAGCCTCTCGTGAACCCACCGAACTATCCGGCTTCGCTGGCCGCGTTTATCAGCCGCTTTCAGCTGCAGCTGCCGCAGGCCGCGCAGATGTCGTTCAATGTGCGACCAGCGGCGGTATTGATCCCGATAATCTGCCACCCGGAACCGACGCTGCTGCTAACCCGGCGCGCCGATTCGCTGCGCAAGCATGCCGGCCAGGTGGCGTTTCCCGGCGGCAAAACCGACGCCGAGGACGGTTCGCCAATCGTCACCGCGCTGCGCGAAGCGCAGGAAGAAGTGGCCATTCCGCCGCAGGCCGTCAGCGTCATCGGCCAACTGGCGCCGCTCGACAGCAGCACCGGATTCCAGGTGACGCCGGTAGTCGGCCTAATCCCGCCCGGAGTGCAGTTCCACGCCAATGAGGCCGAAGTGGCCGATGTGTTCGAAATGCCGCTGCACGAAGCCCTGACCCTGTCACGCTATTACCCGCTGGATATTCACCGCGGCGGGCACTCGCACCGCATTTATCTTTCCTGGTATCAGAGCCAATTTATTTGGGGCCTGACCGCCGCCATCATTCGCCGGCTGGCGCAGCAAGTCAGCATTTAAGCGGTAAAGCGTGATGCAAATCACAATACCACGCGGTATCCGCATGGCAGGCACAGGTAAAGCGATCGTCATCACTTCATTCATTTGCGTTTTCCACTACCTTCTGCCTGATACGCTTTTAAAAAAACTGTAAACCCTCTCTTAAACCTTACTAAATACCTGTAAAATACGGCCGTCCGAGATAAACCACTATCAAAACAGGGATTAAGCCGGCGGCGTTCAGCAGTGGAGGCTGGCGCGATTACCACCAATGGAACTTGGGCAAAGGACGACCCCGCGCTCGGCCTGAAACCTGCGGTAATCAGTAAAGAAAGTAACACCAAGGATTATTTTATTTCATGCGAAAAAGGCAACCGAACCCGTACGGTCCTTTTACAATATCGCTGTTCCCTGCGTGGTTTTTAACCATGCAGCCATAACAATATGCCTCTTTAAGGAGTTTTAGCGTGATTAGCGTTTTCGACATGTTTAAGATCGGCATCGGCCCGTCCAGCTCTCATACGGTTGGACCGATGAAAGCCGGCAAACAGTTTGTCGACGATCTGGTAAATAAAGGCCTGATGCCTTCTATCACGCGTGTCGCCGTTGATGTCTACGGCTCACTCTCATTGACCGGTAAAGGTCACCATACCGATATCGCTATCATCCTCGGCCTGGCCGGCAATATGCCGGACACCGTTGATATCGATAGCATCCCGGGTTTTATTCGCGATGTAGAACAACGTCAACGCCTGATGCTGGCCAGCGGCCTGCATGAGGTCGATTTCCCGCGCGACGGCGGCATGGTTTTCCGCAGCGACAACCTGCCGCTGCATGAAAACGGCATGCAGATCCACGCCTTCGCCGGCGAAAAACAAGTTTACAGCAAGACCTATTACTCCATCGGCGGCGGCTTTATCGTTGACGAAGAGAATTTCGGCAAGGCAGACGCCCACGAACTGAGCGTGCCTTACCCATTCAACTTCGCCCGCGAAATGCTCGATCACTGCCGCGAAACCGGGCTGTCGTTGTCCGGCATGGTGATGCAGAACGAACTGGCGCTGCACAGCAAGCAGGAGATCGAAACCTACTTCGGCAACGTGTGGCAAACCATGCGCGCCTGCATCGACCGCGGCCTGAACACCGAGGGCGTGTTGCCGGGGCCGCTGCGCGTGCCGCGCCGCGCCTCTGCGCTGCGCCGCATGCTGGTTTCTTCCGACAAACTGTCCAGCGATCCGATGAACGTGATTGACTGGGTCAACATGTTTGCCCTGGCGGTCAACGAAGAAAACGCCGCCGGCGGGCGCGTGGTTACCGCGCCGACCAACGGCGCCTGCGGCATAGTGCCCGCAGTCCTGGCCTACTATGACCACTTTATCGAATCCGTTAGCCCGGACATCTACATCCGCTACTTTATGGCGGCGGGGGCAATCGGCGCGCTGTACAAGATGAACGCTTCCATTTCCGGCGCCGAAGTCGGCTGCCAGGGCGAGGTCGGCGTCGCCTGCTCCATGGCGGCGGCGGGCCTGGCGGAGCTGCTGGGCGGCAGCCCGGAGCAGGTTTGCGTCGCGGCGGAGATCGGCATGGAACATAACCTCGGTTTAACCTGCGATCCCGTGGCCGGCCAGGTGCAGGTGCCTTGCATAGAACGCAACGCCATCGCTTCGGTCAAGGCGATCAACTCGGCGCGCATGGCGCTGCGCCGCACCAGCGAACCGCGCGTTTCGTTGGATAAAGTGATCGAAACCATGTACGAAACCGGCAAAGACATGAATGCCAAATACCGCGAGACTTCACGCGGTGGCCTGGCTATCAAGGTGCAATGCGACTAACCGAAAACCCGCCGTCAGGCGGGTTTTTTTACCTTGAATCAATCCATTAAAAACAAAAAGTGACATCGTCACCAAAAAGTCTTACCCCTTTACCTCTTCGATTCGTCGGTTAACCGGCAAATTAGCCTTCTGTTTCACCCAATTTAAATAATTTACTGCGTTAGCATCTATCTTGTATAACCACAGGTTAGAATTAGCCGAGTATAATTTCACGGGAATGTGGCCTGGCGGTGACCCGGGGCCGGCTTGCCGAACAAGGATTTACAGATGTTGATGACCCATCTTGCCGCGTCCCAATATCGCTACTATCGCTGGCTGCTGGCCGGCGCGGCGGCGCTGGCTATTTTGCTGGTGTCGCTCTACACCCGTTACTATCAGGAAGTTCAAGACATTGAACAGAGCCAGCACCGGCTGGCCACCCGTACGGTCACCAAGATCAACCAACTGCTGGCGCCGGCGCAACAACAGGCCGAGCGCAGCATGGCGTTGCTGGATCTGTCTTGCGAAGAAGCCATGCAGACGTTGCGCTTTCGCGCCGCGCAAAATCAGGGGATGCGCGCCATGCTGCTGGTAAAGGATGGCCGGATTTACTGCTCCAGCCTGCTAGGCAGCCGCAATTATCAATTCTCCTCGCTGCTGCCTACCCTCGCCAATGGCGACAGCCGGTTGGCGCTGCGCCCCTCGCTCATGGTGAGCAGGGGCGTGCCCACGCTAATCATGTGGACACCGTCCGCGACGGACCCAAACAGCGGCGTGCTGCACGTATTCAATATCGAACTGTTGGCCAATTTCCTGCTCGAGCCTCAAGAGCCCTATGCACAGCGGGTGGTGCTGAACGTAGCGGATAACAGCCTGGAATATGGCCGTAAGGAGATCCTGAGCCGCGACACGCTGAGCAAGGATTTACGCTATACGGCAAGCTCCAGCCAGTACCCCTTCTCCATCACGTTGTTCGGCCCGCAGGTCAGCATGCTGGCGTTGTCCGCACTGCCGCGGCATATCCCTCTGGCACTGCTGATCAGCCTTCTGGCGGCCTATGTGGTCTATCTGCTGACCGCCAACCGCATGAGCCTGTCTTACCATATCGGCCATGCCATCCAACACCGCGAATTCCGCGTTTACTGCCAGCCGATCATCAACAGTGAAACCGGGCGCTGCTCGGGCGTGGAAATGCTGCTGCGTTGGAAAAAGAAGCGCCAGGGTTGGATCTCGCCGGACGTGTTCATTCCGCTGGCGGAGCAGCATGAACTGATCATCCCCCTTACCCGCTACCTGATGAACACGGTGGTGGAGAATCTGCGGCTCTTCCCGCCGCGCCCTTCGTTTTATATCAGCATCAACGTGGCGGCCGAGCATTTCGATACCACCCATATCATCGATGATATTCGAAACATCTGGCTGCCCGCTCATCCGATGCCCTCTCTGATGCTGGAGCTGACCGAACGCACCGCGCTTTCGGCCATCCAGCATGAGCAGATAAAAACGCTGAAAGAAATGGGCATTATGCTGGCCATCGACGATTTCGGCACCGGGCACAGCTCGCTGAGCTACCTGAAAAACCTCAGCCCGGACGTGCTGAAAATCGACCGCGGCTTTACCGCCGCTATCGGCACCGACGCGATTAACGCCACCGTTACCGACACCATCATCACGTTGGCGCAGCGCCTGAAGCTGAAACTGGTGGCCGAGGGGGTCGAAACCGAAGAGCAGGCCAATTATCTGCGTTCGCGCGACGTCAACGCGCTGCAGGGCTACTACTTCGCCAAACCGATGCCAATTCACGTGTTTCCGCTGTGGTTACAGCAATATGAGGCGAGTCTGAGGATCGCCGGGCAACCGGCGGGGCAGGAAAACCAGCCGGAGGCATAGCGCCCCCGGCATGGGCATTACGGCAGTTCTTCGTGCTCAGGTTCAACCTTGGTGATGCGCACCAGCTCGATGCGATAATCGGACACCTCGACGATTTCGAAACGCAACCGGTTCAGCTCCACCGCTTCGCCAACCCTCGGCATCTGGCCATAGTGCGCCAGCAGGAAGCCCGCCAGAGAAGCGTAGTCCGCCGTCGGGCTGACCAGGTCTTCGCAATTCAGCGCCTGTTCCAGCGAATGCAGATCGGCGCCGCCCTTCACCAGCCAGCTGCCGCCTTCCGCCACGATTTCCGGCGTCTCATCTTCGTCCGGGAACTCGCCGGCGATCGCTTCCAGCACGTCCAGCGGCGTCACCAGCCCTTGCACCACGCCAAACTCGTTGGTGACCACCACCAACCGCCCCTTGGCGCGCCGCAGCACCGCCAGCAGGTTAATCACGTCCATGGTTTCCGGCACGATCATCGGCGGCGTGCGCGCGGCGAATTCGGCAATGTCCTCACCCCGCTCCAGCGCCACCAACAGATCTTTGGCCCGCACCACGCCGACTATCTCATCGACGGATTCACGGCATACCGGGAACAGACTGTGCGGCGTATCCAGCAGCTGCTCGCGCACTTCCTCACGGGAACGCTCGCAGTCTACCCAGGAGATCTCGGTGCGCGGCGTCATTACGCTGCGCAATGAGCGCGAGGCCAGCGTCAGAACGCCGCTGATCATATAACGTTCCTCCTCGGCAAAGGTTTCCTCCACCGGGCGCGCTACGGTTTCGTCCGCCTGCTGCGCACGCTGCTGCCCCATCAGGCGCATAATCGCCTCCGCCGTGCGCTCGCGCATCGGGCGCCGCGCCTGGTGTTTGATAAAGTTGCGGCGGGCGATCTGGTTGAACAGCTCGATAAGAATCGAGAAGCCAATCGCGGCGTACAGATAGCCTTTCGGAATATGCATGCCGAAGCCTTCGGCGATCAGGCTCAAGCCGATCATCAACAGGAAACTCAGACACAGCACCACGATGGTCGGGTGCGCATTGACGAAGTTGGTCAGTGGTTTGGACGCCAGCAGCATCACCACCATGGCTATAACCACCGCAGTCATCATCACCGCCAGATTGTTCACCATCCCCACCGCGGTGATGACCGCGTCGAGCGAGAACACTGCGTCAAGGATCACTATCTGCACCACCACCGCCCAGAACTTGGCGTAGCCGCGATTGGCGCCGTCCTGATGCGTTTGCCCCTCCAGCCGCTCATGCAGCTCCATGGTGGCTTTGAACAGCAGGAAAACGCCGCCGAACAGCAGGATCAGGTCACGGCCGGAGAAGCTGAACTCGCCCACGCTGAACAACGGCGTGGTCAGCGTCACCATCCACGAGATCACCGACAACAGCCCCAGGCGCATGATCAGCGCCAGCGACAGGCCGAGTATGCGCGCTTTATCGCGCTGCTTCGGCGGCAGCTTATCGGCCAGAATGGCGATAAACACCAGGTTGTCGATGCCCAGAACAATTTCCAACACCACCAGTGTAAGTAACCCAGCCCAAATTGAGGGGTCCATTAAAAATTCCATATCAGACTCCGGAAAAAAGACGGGATAGCCGAGCCAGGCTCAGACGTGACAACGCTGACGCCGAAGGGGCGTTGGCGACAACAGCAAGATTACGGGATTGGAGTACCGGGGAATGGCCGAGCGGCCGTGTGACTTTTGCAACGCCAACAGGTGGCGGGTGAAACCTTGAAAAACAGTAACTTCGGTGACAGTCCATAAGGGGGGCTGAGGCCCTTCACTCCTTGGTAATGAAAGAGGAATTACTCTAGCAGGATTTTTCTGGGCGGAGAAGAAGCTTTTTTACCTTCTGCATTGTCTTGTAACAGCTCTGACGTTTAATTCCACAAACACGGGGTTAAGAGTTGTCTTAGCTTTCAATAGCAGAGCAATGTCACAAAATTTATTTTTTCACTCACTAAAATAAATGACGTCAATCTGAAATCGCACACACAGGTTTTTGAAACTGCGTGGAAAATGTAAGGCGTGCGTTTCTTTTTTTCTACCATAATGTATCTGAATCGCGGAAGTGACTGCCAGGGAGGCAATCAATAAGGAACGACACAATCCGTACCTATACCCTGTAACTTTCGAGCTGCCGCCGGGCGGCAAGGCCAACAACGCGACGGCTCGAAAGATGGCGGGCATCAGGTTTAATGAGGAGGTAGCGAGTGGCAATAGCTATTATCATCGGCACACACGGGAGCGCAGCGGAACAATTGCTGAAAACGACGGAAATGCTATTGGGCGCGCAGGATAACGTCGCCTTTATAGACTTCGTCCCCGGTGAAAATGCCGAAACGTTAATCGAAAAATACAACGGAAAAATCAGCGAGCTCGACACCGGCGACGGCGTCCTGTTTCTGGTAGATACCTGGGGCGGCAGCCCATTCAACGCCGCCAGCCGCATCGCGGTCGACAAAGAACGCTACGAGGTGGTCACCGGGGTTAACATTCCGATGCTGGTGGAAACCTTTATGGCCCGCGACGATAACCCCCGCTTTGACGACCTGGTCGCGCTGGCGCTGGAAACCGGCCGTGAAGGCGTGAAAGCGCTGAAAAAACCGCAGGAAGACCCGGCCAAACCCGCAGCGCCCGCCGCCAAAACCGCCGTAGCCCCACAGGCGCCCCTTGGCCCGAATGACCACATGAAGATCGGCCTGGCGCGCATCGACGACCGATTGATCCACGGCCAGGTCGCCACCCGCTGGACCAAAGAAACCAACGTCAGCCGCATTATCGTCGTCAGCGATGAAGTGGCCGCCGATCACGTCCGAAAAACGCTGCTGACGCAGGTCGCGCCACCGGGCGTTACCGCTCACGTGGTTGACGTGGCAAAAGCCATCCGCGTGTGGAACAACCCGAAATACGCCGGCGACCGCGTGATGCTGCTGTTCACTAACCCGACGGACGTCTGGCGCCTGGTGGAAGGCGGTGTGGATATTAAATCGGTCAATATCGGCGGCATGGCGTTTCGCCAGGGGAAAACCCAGGTTAATAACGCCGTATCCGTAGATGAAAAAGATATCGAAGCGTTTAAGAAATTAAACGAGCGCGGTATCGAGCTGGAAGTCCGCAAAGTATCGTCCGACAACCAGTTAAAAATGATGGACCTGATTAACAAACTCAATTAATGGCGCGTGCCAGTAATTATTTTACTCAGAGCTTTTTGGTCATAGGAGAAGTGCAATGGAGATTACCACTCTTCAGATTGTGCTGATATTTATCGTTGCCTGTATCGCCGGGATGGGTTCCGTTCTCGACGAATTCCAATTCCACCGCCCGCTGGTCGCCTGTACCCTGATCGGCTTTATTCTCGGCGATATGAAGACCGGCATCATTATCGGCGGTACGCTGGAAATGATCGCCCTGGGCTGGATGAATATCGGTGCGGCGGTCGCACCTGATGCCGCTCTGGCGTCAATCATATCCACCATTCTGGTCATCGCAGGCGGGCAAAGCGTCGGCGCCGGCATCGCCCTGGCCATTCCGTTGGCCGCTGCGGGCCAGGTGCTGACCATCATCGTACGTACGCTGACCGTGGCCTTCCAGCACGCGGCGGACAGTGCGGCGGAGCGCGGCAGCCTGCGCGCCATTACCTGGATCCACATCTCCGCCCTGCTGCTGCAGGCGATGCGTATCGCCATTCCGGCGGTGATCGTCGCCATCTCGGTCGGCACCGCCGGGGTTCACGCGCTGCTTAACTCGATCCCGGAAGTGGTCACCAGCGGTCTGAACATCGCCGGCGGCATGATCGTGGTCGTCGGTTACGCGATGGTGATCAACATGATGCGCGCCGGCTACCTGATGCCGTTCTTCTACCTGGGCTTCGTGACCGCCGCTTTCACCAACTTCAACCTGGTGGCGCTCGGCGTCATCGGCGTGGTGATGGCCGTGCTGTATATCCAGCTCAGCCCGAAATACAACAAGTCACAGGTTGTACAGGCTGGCCCGGCTACCGCTAACGATCTCGATAACGAACTCGACTAGGAATAGGTGAGAGAAATGGTTGATACAACAGCTCAAAAGAAACTCACGCCGGCCGATATTCGCGGCGTATTCATGCGCTCGAACCTGTTCCAGGGTTCGTGGAACTTCGAACGTATGCAGGCGCTGGGTTTTTGCTTCTCGATGGTGCCGGTGATCCGCCGCCTGTACCCGGAAAACAATGACGACCGCAAGCAGGCGATCAAACGCCATCTTGAATTCTTCAACACCCACCCTTACGTGGCGGCGCCGGTGCTTGGCGTAACCATGGCGATGGAAGAACAACGGGCCAACGGCGCGCCGATCGACGATGCGGCGATCAACGGCATCAAGGTCGGCCTGATGGGGCCGCTGGCCGGCGTCGGCGACCCGATCTTCTGGGGCACGGTGCGGCCGGTATTCGCCGCGCTGGGGGCCGGTATCGCCATGAGCGGCAGCCTGCTCGGGCCGATCCTGTTCTTCGTGCTGTTTAACCTGGTGCGCCTGCTGACCCGCTACTACGGCGTGGCCTACGGTTATCGTAAAGGGGTGGACATCGTCAACGACATGGGCGGCGGCTTCCTGCAAAAGCTGACGGAAGGAGCGTCCATTCTCGGCCTGTTTGTCATGGGGGCGTTGGTCAACAAATGGACGCACGTGAATATCCCGCTGGTGGTGTCGAAAATCACCGACCAGACCGGGCATACCACGGTAACCACCGTGCAGACCATCCTCGACCAGCTGATGCCGGGCCTGGTGCCGCTGCTGCTGACCTTCGGCTGTATGTGGCTGCTGCGCAGGAAGGTGAATGCGCTGTGGATCATCATCGGCTTCTTCGCCATCGGTATCTTTGGCTACTGGATTGGCCTGCTGGGCCTGTAATCGCGATGAACCGCCGGGGGGAAACCCCCGGCTTTTTTATGTGTGGAGTTAAAAACATGTCGCTGACCGATGGCGTGCTGCTGGTATTTATTGCGTTGATGCTGCTGTATGCGTTGTACGACGAGTTCGGCATGAACCTGCTGAAGGGCGAGACGTTGCTCAGAGTGCCGCTGAAGCGCCGCAACCGCGTTGACTGCCTGATTTTCGTCGGCCTAATCATCATTCTTATTTACCGCAATGTCACTGCCGAAGGTGCGGTATTAACCACCTATCTGCTTATTTCTTTAGCGCTGATTGCCATCTACATTTCTTATATTCGCTGGCCAAAGATATTATTCAAAGCGCAAGGTTTTTTCTATGCTAACGCCTTTATCGAATATAACCGCATTAAGGCCATGAATTTATCGGAAGACGGCGTCTTGGCCATCGACCTGGAACGCCGGCGCTTGCTGATTGAGGTGACGCAATTAGACGACCTGGAAAGAATATATCATTTTTTTGTTAATAATCAGTAATTAAAAACAATCACACTTCCTCACCCCCTCCGGCCATGCGCTGTATGCGGATAATAAAGCAGCAGCGCACAAGGCCATCTGATTATTATTTCCGCAACATTGTTGCATCAGTCTACATTATATTCCTCATTGCACGTCGATTAATGAAAACAATTCTCAATTTCAGGCCAATGCCCGTGCGGAATAAAGGTTGTTATTGCCGAAAATATTATGGTATGGTTGCGCCGTCATTGGGGAGTAGCCGGTTTCTGGATAAAAAAACGCCAGAAACGCCCGTATCAACATACTCGTTTCGCCGTCAGAAACGTGGTGCGGGCAGCCAGGTAAGGTTGGCGAGACCATAGACACGTAACTCCGTCGTATGGTTGGGGGTGGGTTACGTGTATATGGAGCCGCCCGGCCGAGGCTATTTTACATGAACCTGTCAGCAACACTCATTCTCGCTTTTGGCATGTCTATGGATGCGTTCGCCGCGTCGATCGGCAAAGGCGCCAGTTTGCACCAGCCCCGTTTCCGTGAAGCCATCCGTACCGGATTGATCTTTGGCGTGGTAGAAGCCATTACGCCGATCATCGGTTGGGGCATCGGCCTGTTCGCCAGCCAGTACATCATGGAGTGGGACCACTGGGTCGCCTTCTCGCTGCTGTTCATTCTCGGCATGCGCATGATAGTCGAAGGCATCCGGAACAGGCCGGACGAAGAAGATAAAGTGAAGCGCCACGGTTTCTGGCTGCTGGTGGCCACCGCCATCGCTACCAGCCTGGATGCCATGGCTATTGGCGTCGGCCTGGCCTTCCTGCAGGTGAATATCGTGCATACCGCAATGGCCATCGGCTGCGCCACCATGATCATGGCGACGCTCGGCATGATGATCGGGCGCTTTATCGGCCCGTTGCTGGGCAAGCGCGCGGAGATCCTCGGCGGCGTGGTGCTGATCGGCATCGGCGTCAATATTCTGCTCGAGCACCTGGGCTATCTGTCCTGACAGAGCATTGAGCAATAAAAAAACCTGCCGCGGCAGGTTTTTTTGTTTCAGGGCATCAGGCCCGGCGGCGATACGCCGCGATGACGAAGTCGGTTTCGCAGGCAAAGCCTTCGCTGGCGGCCAGCCGCTGCTGCACCTCCGGCGACGCTCGCCAGGCGAACGGCGTCATCTGCAACAGGTTGGCGGCCTGCTCGCCCGACAGCACCATGTCATAGGCCAACGCCTCCCGGCTCTCGCAGTCAAAACCCTCAAACTGCTCATCCAACTCATCATGCAGCTGCACCTGCTGATACACCTGCGCCTTCAGTTGGTACAGATGGCGCGGCCCTGGAGAAACCGTCACCAAAAGCCCACCGGGCTTCATCACCCGCGCCAGCTCCGCCGCCTTGCAAGGCGCGTAAATACGCAATACGCCATCCAGGGAGGCGTCAGCAAACGGCAGACGATGGCTGGAAGCGACGCAGAAAGAAACCGCCGGGTAGCGCCTGGCGGCATAGCGGATGGCCACCTTGGCGACGTCCAGCCCGTAAACCGCCATATCGCGCCCCACGGCCAACCATGCGGCCACTTCGGCGGTGTAATACCCTTCCCCACAGCCGATATCCAACAGCGCCGCCGCATCCGCCGCCAGCGACGTATCCAGCAACGCCGCGACCCGCTGCTGCAACGGCCGATAATAGCCGGCATTAAGAAATGCACGCCGCGCCTGCATCATTTCCATGCTGTCCCCAGGCTGCTTCGAGCGCTTATGCTGCACGGGCAACAGATTGACGTAGCCTTCTTTGGCGCAGTCAAACTGGTGGTTGCTGTCGCAACGCCATTGCAGCTGAGAGAAATGAAGCGGCTGATGACACAGAGGGCACTGATAAGACATAACGAAGATTCCAGAAAGACAGGGCGCGGCTAGTCTAAAGAAGCCCTCCAGGCGATGCAAGGCGCATCCCCGTTGGCGCTAGCCAAAGAGGGAAAAAGCTGGCTACACTGAGAGCTTGTTTTCTGATGCAGGTGAAGACGCTTTATGACCGATTACTCCCCACTGCTTGAGGCCGTGCCCAAAATCCGGCACGGCTTTGGCAACAAAGCCGCACTGCTGCCTGGGCATTTGTTGCCCTACCGCGCGACCCTGCCGGAAAAAAAACAGGTGCACGGCACGCGTATCGTCGATGTGCTGCAGCCTGCGCAGCCCTGCGGCGAAGCCGACGGTTTCTTTACTCGCCAGCCCGGCATTCTGCTCAGCGTACTGACGGCGGACTGCCTGCCGGTGCTGTTCAGCCGCCGCGACGGTTCCGCCATCGCCGCCGTCCACGCCGGCTGGCGCGGGCTGCTGGACGGCATTCTCGAACAAATGGCGGCGCATATCAGCCGCGAAGATGCGACGGCCAACTGGGTGGCGTCTATCGGCCCCGCCGCCGGCCCCTGCTGTTACGAAGTCAATGAAGAACTGGTGGAGAACTTCAAACGGCAGCTGCCGCTGCCCGCCGCGCTGATCAGCCCCCGCTATCGCCATCTGGACCTGGCCGCCATTGCAGAATACAAGCTCGACGCCCTCGGCTTTTCCGCCGTCGATCGCGCCGGCAGCTGCACCATCTGCACGCCGGACACCGACCCGCAGCGGCCACAGCGCTTTAAATACACCAGCTACCGCCGCAACAGCCATCGCCGCGAACGGGACCCGAACCACCCGGGGATCACCGGCCGCAACCAATACGCAGGGATCATCATCGCCGCCGAATGACAAACACGAAAAAGCCCGCGCGAAGGCGGGCTTTTTGTACAGCTGACGCTGATTAGATAGCAGTAACGTTTACTGCAGATGGGCCTTTCTGGCCATCTTGGATTTCGAACTCAACGTTCTGGCCTTCAGCCAGGGTTTTGAAGCCGTTACCCTGGATTGCAGAGAAGTGTACGAACACGTCTTTGCTGCCGTCAGCCGGGGTGATGAAACCGAAACCTTTAGACTCGTTGAACCACTTAACTTGACCTTTGATCTTTGCCATCTTGAGTATTTCCTTTGGATTGTTTAAACCGCCCGTAGGCGTTACATAGACAAACTAGAGTCGTTACTGCTTGAGGCACTAAGATAAGGATCGGCAGAGAAGCGGTATTCAACGCTAACGTCTTTACTCAGAACTTCTTTACTGAAAATGCCACACATATACAGAACTGTACCTCGTTTTACCCAGATGCGTTATCACATACTCTGTATTCGATGGCAAGCCATTTTTAATCGCCGATGGACATGTCGCACATATTTGAAACGGTCGAGAGCAACATTTGCTTAAATAGGCTAAAAGATGTTGAAGCCTTGGCTATTTTCTGCTTAACGGCACCACCCCGCTGCACTCCGCACTCTGTCTGTCTTTTAACAATTCTTTCATCGCTTTGACGCATGAAGATGGCAACATATAAACGCCGATCGCCGCTTACAGTGTTAAAAAATTTGAATCTTTATGGAATTTTATATGCAACATTTGAATATCGATGAACGGGCGTCGGGGTAGAGGCGCTCATCCGACCATTTCTGCCCCGATGCCGCGGCTGCCGTTGCCTGATGCACCTCGTTAACCGGCAGCGTCCCGTCCATTAATGCCCGCACGAATTATTGGCGCCGGCGGCTAACCCGTTCGATACCGCCGCGCCCGGTTGCTGCATAAGCATGCAAGAATGCAATTTACGCGCCATCGTAGTGCAACGTTGCGCAAATAGCGCCACCGTCGCGGGCTTAAATAACAAGAATAAGCGTATGAGCAGTAAAATTTTATCGCGAAATTAAATATTGAAAACACAGTGGTTATTTGAATCACCACCAAGGCTTATCAATTCCGCTAATTATTTCGCGGCCACTGCGGCCGACGGCGTTATTCCCATCGCCAGGCTCAGACCGCCGCGGGATAATCGCCCAGCGGCTCACCAGGCCGCGCCGGCCGTGGCTTACAGCGCCGTTCGCGGAGGCGCGTCGTCAGCGGCCACTTCCTTAACACCTAAGGGGTATTCGATAGCGCAATACGTTCGCCGATCTTTACCGGCCGGAATTGATGCTGCTCAATCCCGGCTTCGCTCAATGCCAGGTTCAGCTGCTGCGGCGGTTCATCAAGGGATTCGTCGGCCAATTCGAATACCCCCCAGTGAATGGGGATCACCCTCGGTTCAGCCAATTGTTGATATAACGTCACCGACTGCTGCGGGTCCATATGCTGTTCTTGCATGAACCAACGTGGTGCATAGGCGCCAATCGGCAACGCCGCCACGTCGAACGGCCCCAGCCTGTCGCCAATCTCCGCCAACCGCTCCGAATAGCCGCTGTCGCCGGAAAAATAGAAGCGCAGCGCCGGATGATGGATCACCCAGCCGCACCAGAGCGAACGGTTGCGATCCCACAGGGTTCGCATACTCCAATGACGCGCCGGTGTGGCATAAAACGTCAGTTCTCCCAACGTCAGGCTTTCCCACCAGTCCAGCTCCTGCACCTTTTGCAGCCGGTAGCGCCTAAACCAGCGTTTTAACCCCAGCGGGACGATGAACGTCGCCTGCGGGAAGCGGCGCGCCAGCTGCCTGACGGTACGCCGGTCCAGATGGTCATAATGATTATGCGAGATCATCACCACATCCACCGCCGGCAGCTGTCGCACGCTCAACGGCGGCGGGGTTTTGCGTTTTGGCCCGTAAAAACTCAGCGGAGAGGCGCGTTCAGACAATACCGGGTCTATCAAGATGTAACGGCCGCCAAGCCGCAGCAGCATCGAAGCGTGCCCCAGCCACCAGATGCTGTCGTCGTCGCCGCTGAGGTCGGCTGGCTGCCACCATCGTTGCGTAAACTGGGCATATCCCATCTGCGGCGGCTTGGGCAGCCCTTGCCGCTTGCGCTCGTCCTGCCAGCGTTTAAGGTCACCTTCCCGCCGCAGCGAAGGTTCCGGGTTGCGAAAGCCCTGCGGCGTATGGTGCGCCTTGGCGGCGTCGTAATAGCGATTGATTATCTTCATCCTGTCTGTTCTCCCGACCACTGCGGACACCCTGCACGGGCAAGTACTCCAGCTTAACAAGATAGCTGCAGAAAACGCTTTGTGAACAGTGCGCAGCATCTCCGGACCTTTCGCGCGATTCTGTTGTCTCAGTCCCTGCAGGCATGCAGGGCCGCTAAGAGCCCGTTAAGCATCTCTTAAGATCTTTATGATTTACTTACAGCACATTCAGAAAAGGAGAAGTTATGGGCCGTTCTACATCACGCAAGTCAGGTACTCGCCTGAGCCGCATTCGCAGCGCGATGCTGGCGCAAAAACAGTACTGGAAAATGTATTTCGCCATGAAGCTGCGCCGCGTGCGAGTTCCCGCGCCGCTGGTGCTGCTGGCGAGCTCGCTGCTCGGTTTCTTCATGTTGGCCATGCTGATGTTCAGCGTGGTGGCGATCGACGTGATCGGCACGCTGCTGCGGCTGTGCCGGAAACTGCTGGGGTTGGGCCGAAATGACGAAGGGCGCGCTTTCATGCCGCGCAGTTAAGCGTTAATCGGAGGCGCGCGATGCGCCTCCGCAGAAGACAGGTTCAGCGTTTGGCGCTTTTGCGCCGCGTCAGCATAAACCCAATCCACAGCGCCAAAACCCACACCGGCATCAACAATACCGAAATGCGGATCCCCTCGCTGAAATACATAATCACCAGGATCAGGCCGAGGAACACCAGGCACAAATAGTTGCCGAACGGATACCACAACGCCTTGAAGCTTGGGATCACGCCCTGGCGGTTCTTCGCCGCACGGAACTTCAGGTGCGCCAGACAGATCATCACCCAATTGATCACCAACGTTGACACCACCAGCGCCATCAACAGTTCAAACGCCTTCGCGGGCATCAGGTAGTTGATCAGCACGCCGGCCGAGGTCACCAACGCCGAGAGCGCTATCGACAGCACCGGCACGCCGCGCTTGTTGACGCGCGCCAGCGCCTGCGGCGCATTGCCCTGGCTGGCCAGCCCGAACAGCATGCGGCTGTTGGCGTACACCCCGCTGTTGTAAACCGACAGCGCCGCGGTCAATACCACCACGTTGAGAATGGTCGCCACCAGGGTGCTGTTGAGCGCGTGGAAAATCAGCACGAACGGGCTGCCGCCCTCCACCACCTGGCTCCAGGGGTACAGCGAGAGCAACACGCTCAGCGAGCCGATATAGAAAATCAGAATGCGGTATACCACCTGGTTAGTGGCTTTAGGAATGCTGCGGCGGGGATCGGCGGCCTCCGCCGCCGTGATGCCGACCATCTCCAGGCCGCCGAACGAAAACATGATCACCGCCATCGCCATCACCAACCCCGAGATGCCGTGCGGCATAAAGCCGCCCTGCAGCCACAGATTGCTGAAGCTGGCCTGCGGGCCGCCGCTGCCGCTGACCAGCAGCCAGGCGCCAAAGATAATCATGCCGACAATCGCCGCCACCTTGACGATGGCGAACCAGAACTCGGTTTCGCCATACAGGCGCACGTTAACCAGGTTGATCAGGTTAATGAGCACAAAAAACAGCGCGGCTGAAGCCCAGGTGGGTATCTCTGGCCACCAATACTGGATATAGATGCCGACGGCGGTCAGTTCCGCCATGCCGACCAGAATAAACATCGCCCAATAGTTCCAGCCGGAAAGAAATCCGGCGAAGTCACCCCAGTATTTGTGGGCAAAATGGCTGAAGGAGCCGGCGACCGGCTCTTCGACCACCATTTCGCCCAGCTGCCGCATGATCAGAAAAGCGATGAAACCGCCAATGGCGTAGCCCAGAAGCACCGAGGGCCCGGCCATTTTAATGGTTTGCGCAATGCCGAGAAATAAACCGGTACCGATGGCGCCCCCAAGGGCAATAAGCTGTATGTGTCTGTTTTTCAAACCGCGTTTTAGCGGGGTATCCTGCTGCTGACCGCCCATCTTATCCTCATATGGCGCACACTCTTGCCGTTATTGAGCAAGATTTCACCAATCAATAAATGTATCTGCGGGCGGCTTTTTAACACTTAACCCCGTGTGCATCAAGGATTAGCACCCCGCAGCCGATGGCCAGGGCGCTATTTTATCGAGAGAGAAATTGCAGAGCGGCGGCGGTTTAGCCCGCCATGCCGCACAGTTTGGTCAGATTGCGCGCGCCAATCATCAGCGTGGCGACATAGGACTGGCGGCGCGTGACCACTTCCACCGCCACGCGATCGTTTTGATATTTTATCAGATAGGTCGAGGGCCAGCCCTGACGGCGCTGCCCGAAGCTTTCGGCATGACGATCGATCGCCGCATGGGCGATCACCAGATGAGACAAGTTTTTATCACCTTTAATAATGCGTTTCATAAACAGGCTCCGCCAAAGACAGTTCTGCTATAAAAAAGGAAAAACTATTCGCCGGTCATCGGTATTTCTGTCGGTATAGGGTTTTAGCGCGCCATCTCGCCGCTTTGCTGGCTCAGCAGGAAACAGATCATCGCGGCGCGCAGCGGGCTGGCGCTGTCTGCCTGCCATTCGCCGCGCTGGGTAATCATGCGCGCCTGCCACTGTGGGCTGTCGCTTTGGCTGTCGGGGTTAAGGCTGATTTTATTGGCGCAGATAATCGGCCAGGCGTCGGAGGGGTTCTTGCAATAGTCTTTACCTTTCACGCCGCCGTAAGGATACCATTTGTCCGGGTTTTCTCCGGTGATCAGCGCAATGCTGCGGTTCACTTCGGCGTCGCTTTCTTCATACCATTTAATCATCGGCTTTATCCATCTTTCGTAAGGTTGGCGCTACATTACGATGCCAATACGACAGATTTATGACAACACCCCCGGCTTTTCACATTATCCCAACTAATGTTTTCCTTGCTTTAAATTTCCCTGCCGCCTGATTACACTTTTCGCCAGCCATCTCACCTTACTTACGGGATCCTACTATGCTCACCGGGCTGAACCATCTGACGCTTGCCGTCCGCGATCTCGATCGCAGCTTCGATTTTTACCGCGGCCGGTTGGGTTTTTCCCCCCGCGCCCGCTGGCAGAACGGCGCCTACCTTTCGCTGGGAGAACTGTGGCTGTGTCTGTCGTTGGACGCCGCACGGACGCCGGAAAACAGCCGCGACTATACGCACTATGCCTTCAGCGTGGCGCCGGAGAATTTTGCCCGCGTTGCGCAGCTGCTGCGGCAGGCAGGCGTCAAGGAGTGGAAAAACAATCGCAGCGAAGGGGAATCGCTCTACTTTCTCGATCCCGATGGCCACCAGTTGGAGATTCACGCCGGCGATCTGGCCAGCCGCCTGGCGGCGTGCAAGGAAGCCCCCTATAAGGGGATGCAGTTTTTCTAACGGCCCCGGTGGCGGCGCCACCGGAGGCCCGCGCCGTCAGCGTTCGGGGATAAAACCTTTGAAATCCAGGGCCGGGCTGAGATCGTCGTCGTCAACCACGCTCTCACCGCGGGCGCTCTGCGCCAGGCTCTTCAACAGCGCCGTTTGCTGGCGCTGCTGCTCGGCAATCTCTTGCAGCAAGCGAACCTGTTCATTTGCACGCACGCTGGCGCGGTTCACCAGGAACCATACCCATAATCCAACCAACAGCGCCAGCGCTGCAAGAATCAGCGACACCAGGCCGTTCTGGCCAAAACCTAAATCAAACATGGACAACCTACCTACCGCGAAAATCAGGCCGACATAGTAGCACCCGGCAACGGGGTGGGAACATCTCTGCAAAAAATTGTTCCGCGCCGTCGGTTACCAGGGAACGAAACGGGTCACTGAACAGATCCCCAGCGCAAAATTCCCCCCATCGTCGCAATAACTGTCCAGTGCCAGCAGATAGAAAAACAGGCAGGCTACAAGAGCCGCAATTATCACGATAATTTTTTTTCGCAACAAATTTAGCAGCCTCATTGTTATCTTGGTAATCTGTTGCCTATGTTAACACGGCTAACTTAAACGAAGTTTAACCTGCCGTTTAGATTTCTCAACAAAGGTTATTTTTCAGATTGTTACCCTTGTTGCCCTTGCGCCGACATGGCTATATCTTGCTATTGGAAAACGTGAGGAAAGGCGATGAGCAAATTAATTAAAGGGTTAGTGGTGCTGGCGGTGATATACGGCGGTTTTTTGTTTTCAGGCTACGGCGTGCTGATTGGCAGCAACCAAAACGTCGGCGGCCTGGGCCTGCAATGTAAATATCTGACGGCACGCAACGTGGCGATCGCACAGTATGTACACGGAGATAATGGCATTATCGGCATCGCCGACTGCCCGCTATTCAAGAAAATCGAAACGGTGGTGGATTAACCACCACCCTACCGCCTACGCCGCCAGTCAACGACGGCGGCCGCATCAATTGCGGGTAAACTTCATCTCAATCAGCGCTATCGCTTTTTCAATCGCCCGACGGGTAACCGGATCGGCCCCGGCAGGGTGAGTGGAAAAGTCGATGCTCTTTAATTGGCCGGCCATCTTGTCTCGCACCTCGGTCGGCGCAATCACGTCGATGACGTCCAAAATCTGTTTGATGACCAGTTGGCAGGCGACCAGATCGGATGCCAGTTCCTGATCGTTGCTCAGCATGTCAGACATAATAAACTTCCTTCTTAATTCAGACGGCGCACAGAATAGCATGGCGTTAGCGTCTTTACCGCCCCCTGCCCGCCCGACGCTGAATTTTCAGCGTTATTGCGCATCCGGCATCAAAAGCCCTCGTCGGTTTGGCCTATACTTGGGGCATCGGCGCCCCGGAGCGCCAATCATCAGGCCACAACCAAACAGGAGAAAGTTATGGCGAACCACAATGTGAAATCCTGGGCGACGGTGCGTGAGACTTCGGTAGAAATTGCCGAAGCCATCTTCGAACTGGCGGGAAATGACGAAGTGTTGGCGCAAAAAATCTGGGAGGAAGGCAGCGACGAGGCCTTGCAAATGGCCTTCGCAAAAACCAACGCCGATCAGTTGTACTGGGGAGAAGAAACCGTCGAGCGGAAAAACGTCTGATCGCGGGCAGGCAACAAAAAGCCTGGGTGGCTGGCCCAGGCTTTTTTCGGTAATGGGTCATCCCCTACCATGGGGTGGCATGCGTCCTGATATCACGGTTCTTCACCTCCCACGCCTTGCGCATTGTTCATTCTCATCACCGGCGTCGCGATAAATGCGCCGACGCCCACGATTACAACCAGAGTAATAATCACTGTCATTAACATGCGATCACCCCATCAACGCTGAGTTGTTACGGCTGACTCTGTATACGCGGTTATTTTTGCTGCCGGAACCCCTCGAAGATCGGCGGTAACGGGCTGGTTCAGAGTAGCCGTTTTCCCTTCCGGCTGACAAGACGCCGGCCGGGAGTTTTTGCGGATAATTTCACCCCGCCGCGGCGGGCCTTTTTGTCCAAGACGGCAAGTTGTGTATACTTCTCCGCTATGTAGATCTCACACAGACGCACTGATGATACAAGAACACCATCTCGCATTGGTCTGCGCCCTCAGCAAATGGGTTGAAACTCATCTGGGAAGAGTGATCCATCTCGAGGAGTTGGCCGAATACTCCGGTTACTCCCTGTGGCACATGCAGAAGTTGTTCAAAGAAGCCACGGGAACTTCGTTGGGCAAATACATTCGCGAACGTCGGTTAGCCGGCGCGGTTTATCAATTGCGCAGCAGTGAGGCGTCAATTTTTGATATCGCTCTGGATTTCGGTTTTGGCTCGCAGTCCCATTTTACCTATATGTTCAGAAAGCGTTTCAACATCACGCCTTATGACTTCCGCCAGGATCTGAGCGTAGACCTGCAGATCGCCCCGCCGCTGCACGTTATCCACCAAAAGACCGCCTGAGCAGCCTGCGACGAGTTAATGCGCCGCAATCCCCACCGCTATCGCGATCAGCGCAGGCAATGCCTGGATCCACAGGATTTTGCGGCTGGCGGTCAGGCCGCCGAAAATACCGGCCACCAGCACGCATGCCAGGAAAAACAGCTGCAAAGCCGCATCGTCGCGCCAGTATCCCCACAACAGCCCCGCCGCCAGAAAACCGTTATACAACCCCTGATTGGCCGCCAGCACTCGCGTGGCGGCGGCGAACTCCGCCGTGGTCACGAACGCGCGCCGGCCAAGCGGCGTTTGCCACAGGAACATTTCCAGCACCAGGATATACAAATGAAGTGCAGCGATTAACAACACCAGCGTATCAGACAGTATTATCATTATTCCCCACAGGGTTAATTATCATCAGACTATGGCAAGTATAAGCGCGCCGCCGGACTTCAGCATAACGGACATAAAAAAACCCGCCGCAGCGGGTTTATTCCTCAGTGATACAGCGTTAGTTCAGCGCGACCACCAACAGTGCCGCAATAGAGACCCAGAATGCCGCCGTTGCAATAACAACATGGGATAATCTTGCGCGATAAAGTACTTGGCTCATAATGACCTCACTGGCTTCTGACTAACGGTAGACAACCTCACTTCTTGAGGATTATCTTAATCTTCTGCCCGTGGTAATTATTTGCGCCAGATCACTTTTTCTCTGATCGGCGTTATATTTTCCAAAACATGGACTTTCGATCACACTAATTAATCGTTGATAGAGCAAATTGAATAAGTTTTTCGCTCTCGTTATAGCCTTAAGGTATCAAACATCGCTCCAGGGCAGGTGTGGCGCGGCCATCCGGGCTCCCACATCGCCATTCACATCGGGAAAACGGCTATTACCCTGCTCCCAGTCTCGCTGGGCCTGAATTATCTCCTGTCTGGTATGACCAACAAAATTCCACCAAATGAGAATCTCTTCGTTTAATGGCGCGCCACCGATTAATAGCGCCCGGCTGCCTTTTACAGCTTTTAACCCAATAGAGTTATAGTTCATGCCCAAATAGGCAAAGTCTTCAGGTGAAAATTTTTCATCATTCAACTCAAATGCACCAACAAGGGGCAAAAGGCCTATTTCATAATCTTCCCTAACCGGCAATTGCAAATAGCCGTCATCCTGCCATTCCAAATCCATGGCGATTAATGGCGAAAATTTAAGCACCGGAGAACGGTATTTCCCAAATTCCCCTATCAAGAGCCGGTGATTAACCTTATCGTCCAGCCATTGCGGCAAATCTGGATAATGGTCAAAACGCGGCGCCATATCGGCATGTTCCGCCGGCAGCGCAATCCACAGCTGCGCCGCATGCAGACGCCGCTGCGTTCCCGTCGATTGTTCGGTATGCGCGATGCCGTGCCCGGCGGTCATCAGGTTAACCTGGCCCGGGCGTATCACTTGCTCGCTGCCCAGGCTGTCGCGATGTAACACTTCGCCTTCGATCATCCAGGTAAAGGTTTGCAGGCCGGTATGCGGGTGCGGCCCGACATCCATGCCGGGATCGTCGCCGTTGAAAACCGTCGGCCCCGCGTGATCGAGAAAACACCATGCGCCGACGGTGCGCCGCTCCCGCGTGGGCAGCGCGCGGGCAATAGGCACACCGCCGACTTCGGCGCCGCGCACCGCGATGCGTTGGATTTGGCGTATGCCATCCACCGTCGGGCAATCACGGGAAGATGAAGAACGTGTTGGGCGGGAATTGCTCATGGCAAAGACCTCCTGAAGGGCAACAAAGCACGGTGGGATATCGCCACCAGCTTAGCATAGCTCAGGGGGAGTTCGCGGTTTGCTCAAGGCGCCTTGATGTAGCAGCCTTTAACGTCTACATCGTCATGAGCATGTTTCAGGTCAGAGAAATAAGTTACGCCAAAAAGAATTGATACCACCAGCAACACTGAGACCAGCAGGCCAATAATGGCCAAAAGTTTGGTTTCGTCGTGGAGATTGGGCTCCATGTTATCCCCTGTCGTTAACGGCATCAGGTCAGCCATAGCGTGACCGTCAGCGTAAAAATAATCAATGAGCAGGATGCAACCGCCAGCACCGCGATGGCAAATTGCGCATCTCCCAGAGTTTCTCGATAGTTTTTATCAGGTGAGGTATTGCGCTGTCGTTTCACAAAATCAGTCTTACACTCAGCCGGCTGCCGGCATGATTATTATAGGGCGATGGATAAACTGCGTCAGAGCGGGTAGCTCGAGATTCTGCGTCCAATGCTTCTCAGACCTCAACCGGGTCACGACGCTATCAATTTTCCTCATCAGGGTCAACACTCCCCGGTCCAGAGGACGATAGAGCTCACTGTTCATTCATATTTTTTATTATTACAATAAAATAATTAGCAATCCTAATGGCAGAGCGCAGAAAAAAGCCCGATCTTTGACCGGGCTGTCTACGCGAGGAAGATTACTGCGGGATGCGCAACACCTGCCCCGGATAAATCTTATCCGGGCTGGAAAGCATTGGTTTATTCGCTTCAAAAATCTTGTTGTACAGGTTGGCGTTACCGTACACCTCTTTGGAAATCGCGCTCAGCGTGTCGCCCTTTTTCACCGTGTAGAAGCGGCTTTCGGCCTCAGACTGCGCGACAGAGACCTTGTCTTCCACGTCGCTGATGCCCGCAACGTTGCCGATCGCCACCAGGATCTTCTCTTTCAGCTCCTGGCTGACCGCATCACCGGTCACTACGGCTTTACCATCAACCACCTGCACGTCAACCTTGTCAGTACCCGGCAAGCCGGTCTTGTTGAGATGCTCCTTCAGTTTGGCGCTTTGATCTTCGGCGGTTGCATTGCCGGTTACCGTATCCCACAGCTTCTCGCCTGCTTCTTTGACGAAGTTAAACAATCCCATATCCGCTCCTTTTGATGGTTGCAATATTGCATTGAACTCAAGCTCGTTAAGCTTAGCACTGCAAAAAGGATATTCAATCGGGCCTGCGGGATTAACGCGTTAGAGTAATCTGAAAATGCGCCGTTTATGCGTCCTTCAGCCCCTTTCCCCTATGATGATGCTGAAAAATCGCGCTTTTTTGCCTATAATCCACGCATGTAAGCTGCCAGGTGGAGGATGCGATAAACTATGTACGCGTTGGTGATGTTTGTTTGCTATCTGGACGGTGGCTGCAGTGACATTGTGGTTGACGTGTTGCGTGATGAACCCCAGTGTCTGGTCGCGATGAAGGAACAGAATCTGCGCCATGCCGGCTGTTACCCGATGGAGGACTTTATCGATGGTTTTTGGCTGCCGGCCAGCGAATATTCAGCCTTCTGATCGCGCTGCCCGCAACGACAAAAAAGCGCCAACCAGCCGTTACTGATTGGCGCTGCACGTTACGCCTCGAATTTTATCGAAGCGCCTTTATCTCAACGGGCCTTTGAAACACCGCTTCTAAAGACTTTTCCGTTAGCCAGCTGCCTGCCAAAATCGATGAAGGGTTTTTCGATTCCTTTATAGGTCATCAGAGAAATAATGACCAGGACTACCATCCCAAGAGGCATAAACATGAGGTAGCTGTTCATGCCACCAATCATGCTTTTATCGATGAAGAATACCAGCACGGTATAAAATACGATCCCATGCAATAGGTACAGGCTAAAACTAATCTCACCTAATTTTATGGCTCCGCTGCCGGACAGAACACCGAAAATAGAGTTCCCCATCACCACGGGAACAAAAAACACCAACATGCACAGTGCACCTAATGGGCCTAGCGGATCTTTCGTAAAGAAAATGACGAGAACAATGGCAACAAGGCCAATCACTGACACCCATGCAGACGCCATTGACGCGCGCAAGGCGTCGCCGTAACGCTGCTCTATTGCGAACGTAAAACCACCCAGCACGAAGAAAATTATATAGTTAGAATAGATAACACCGAAGTGCAATCCACTGAAGTAAAGATAAATTGCTACAGTCGTGATCAAAATAGTAGTGAGTCTACTGTTAAAAAATACGGCCAGTAATGGTAGTGACAGATAAAATAACCATTCATATTTTAAGGTCCAGGTTACGCCAGCAGTGACTTTTTGCGCATGCGGATCGCCATTTATGGTCTCTCCGAAATAAAACAACCAATGAGTAATTTCGCTGGCAAACTCAGCCAATGAAACGTTCATCTTGAAATCATGCTTAATAAACATATAAAGCACAGTAACGATAACGGCTAAAAGATACAGTGGGAAGATCCTAAAAATCCTTGATGTGAAAATCCTCAACCAAGATATACCACCAGGCTCGATTTTACTCTTATATACTTTACCGATAAAAAGATAACCGGTAATAATGAAGAATAGGCAAACGGCGACCTTGCCACAGTTGTTTATAAAATTAATGTCCGGCGCCGCCCAGCGGCCATTCTGCAACCAACCATAGAATATAAAATAATGATGCGATGCAACCATCAGCGCCAGGTAGCCCCGCAGGCCATCGATATGGCCAGCTCGACGCCCTGTTGGAAGGCGGATATTTAGCGGGGTGAATTTGCAAATTGATACTGTGAAATAGCTTAATAGTACTGCCAGTAGAAAAACAAAACCGAACGTTAAAGACGTGGACATTCTTGTCACCCTGTAATCACCAATCGCTTCATACTATCACCAGAATTTCCTATGTAAAGAAAGGCCAAATCACCATGAGGAAAGCTGAGCAAGGGGATAAAAGGAGGGTTGACGCAATTCGGAGAGGCGAAACCAGGCGGAGGGCCTGCCCTTCCCCAGATCGCTCCAACCTGGGTTGCAAACACGAAGGACAGGCCGCCTTTTCCCGACACAGGAAGAAGGTAATGCCCTTTTATTCGTCAGGCCGCAGCGCGGCGGCAGCCTGAGAACAATTGGGCGGCAAAATCTTTAGAAGCGATAGGTCAGGCTGACCGCCACGATGTCGTCGTTAGACAGTTTCAGTTTGTTATCGTCGCTCAGCTGGTTGATCTGGTAATCAACATAGGCGTACATGTTTTTGTTGAAATAGTAGGTCGCGCCGACATCCACATACTTCACCAGATCGGCGTCGCCGATCCCTTCGATGTCCTTGCCCTTAGACTGCACGTAAGCCAATGAAGGGCGCAGGCCGTTTTCGAATTGATATTGAGCCACCATTTCGAAGTTCTGCGTCTTGTTAGCGAAGCCGGACGTGCCGTTGACGCTAATTGGCGTCATATTGCGCGTTTCGGCGTACATCGCCGCCAGGTAAACCTGGTTGGCGTCGTATTTCACCGCGGTGGTCCACGCGGTCGCGCTGTCACCCTGGCCGTATTTCAATTCTTTTTGCTTGCTGGTGCGGTTGGAATCGGAGAACGCCGCCGCTACGCCAATGCCCGAGCCGCCGATGTCCTGGTAGTCCAGAGACAGACCATAGCCGTCACCGTTTTGCTTGGTAACGCCGCGGCCATCATTCTCGTTTTTACCCTGGTATTGCACCGCCAGGTTCAGCCCTTCCACCAAACCGAAGAAATCGCGGTTACGGTAGGTGGCCAGACCGTTAGAACGCGCGGTCATAAAGTTGTCGGTGTAGCTGTAGGAGTCACCGCCGAATTCCGGCAGCATGTCGGTGTAAGCTTCCGCGTCGTACACCACGCCGTAGTTGCGGCCGTAGTCGAAGGAACCATAATTGCCAAACTTCAGGCCGGCGAAGCCCAGACGGGTTTTGGTGTCTTTGGTGCCCTGGGCTTCATCGTGGTTGGCGGCCAGCTGATATTCCCACTGGCCGTAACCGGTCAGTTGATCGGTGATTTGCGTTTCGCCCTTGAACCCGAGACGAACATAGCTTTTGTCGCCGCCAGTGGCATCATCTTTACTGAAATAGTGCTTGCCGTTGACGCGGCCATAAAGATCCAGCTTATTGCCGTCCTTATTATAAATTTCAGCCGCGTTGGCAAAGGAGGTGATTGCCCCGAGGGCAACAGCTAAGGCTAATACACTGCGTTTCATCATTTATTTTCCTAGATATTATAATTAAACCCTGCCCGTCACGCCCAATTTATGATTTGGGCTGTGATCTTTATCTTTTGGTATTTTATGAGCCACCCTAATACAGGGGCCATGTGACATTAGCATCATGAATCCAAACTGCAAATCAAAAAGTTCACAAAACAGCGTGGATAAAGCATGTTTAATTGTAAATAAATATTACAACAAAAATCAGCCCAACTTATTGATTGTGCGAATATTTTGCCATATAAGTTATAACCAAAATGGTGCAACGCACCAATACAGTGCAGAACGGTTTCATTTTGTATGCTTTGCGCGCGATTGACGGATAACAACAAAATTAGCATGGTTACTAATAACGTTACTTATTTCACATTTTCATCTTAACAAAGTCGCTGGGCCGATTTAGCCGCATTCTGACTCTTTTACCCGGTGATTTTATCTAGTGAAGTTATTAATCCTCTCCGGGCAAGCATAATTCGGCTGGCGGAGATATTAATCCGGAAATAAATAACGAGGATGCACAGAGAGGAAAGTCATTGAGAAAGGCAATGACCGCAGCGTGATAACCTCGCTGCGGCCAATTATCAATACAACGTCGTGCGCGGCACCTCAGTCAACAATATGCCTGCGCGCAGGCCAAGCGCCACATTAGGATTCGGGAACAGGATCCATTCGCTGCCGTGGCTAACGCGATAGCTCTCCCCCGGCTGCTCGTACAGCAGCGCCCCCTGCTTCAGCTCGGTAAAGTTGGCGGTATCGTCGCTGAGGTGCAGCGTGAAATCCTCACTGCGTTTAATCAGCGACTTCGCGACGCGAAAAACCCTCACCTCACGCGCCTGGCGCACGGGCAGAGGTTCATCGCTTATCGCCGCCTGCAGCGCCCGATTAATGGCGGCAAACAGCTGCAGATCGTTGCTGCCGAACGGGCGCGCCTTGCCCAGCTCCAGCGTGCAGCTGGCGGCATTGAGATGCTCGCTGGAAAAGTGGCTGAAGGTGCCGCCTGGCGCACTGTGGATCACCAATGCATCCAGATCGGCGGCATCCAGCAACGCCAGCAGCTCGTCGCTATAAGGGCGCGTCTGGAAAGGCAGAATGCCGAAACGCGGCAGGCGCGATTCACGGATAGCGGTGTGCAAATCGTAGTGGTAGCGCTCCGCGGTTTCACCGTCAAAGAAGTTGCGAACGACCTGTTCCAGCTGCTGCGCCCGCGCGGTTTCCCCGCTGTGGGCAAAATCACTGAAACGGCCGCCGAACATGCGGTTCATGTCGCTGTGTAAATAGCGCTTGCCCGCGCGCATCGCCGCCGGGTTGCCCAAGATCACCAGCAACCGCACCGCCAACGGCCGTTCACCGGCCAGCAAATCGCTAACCAGCTGATTCAGCAGTTCAATAGGTGCAGTCTCGTTACCGTGAATGCCCGCCGACAGCACCACCGCCTGGCGGTAGCTCCGCAGCGGGGTCATTTCCAGCAGGCCTTCGCCCAGCCAGCGCCAGCGCAACAACGGCGTTTCGCCCTGCTGTTCGGGCGGAACGGCCCCTTCCAGCGTCAGCGGCAATAAATCAAACATGATGTCTCCGCTTATTGTTGGAATAGATAAATAGAGCCCAGACCGAGGATCGACGTCAGTGAATCCAGCGCTTCACGCCCTTCCCGCAGCAGCAAGGGATCGGCCAAATCGTTCTGCGTCAGGCGATCGCGATAATGGCGATCGACCCATTCATTCAGCGTGGCGAACAGCGTATCGTTCATCATCACACGCGGGTTAACCGCCCGCAGCTCCTGCTCGTTAAGCGCCACCCGCAGCCGCAGGCAGGCAGGCCCGCCGCCGTTGCGCATGCTCTCGCGCAGATCGAACACCTTGATCTCATCGATTGGCCCGCCGCTGCTGACCATATCGTTCAGATAGCGCCATACGCCATCATGCTGGCGCGACTCCTCCGGCACCACAATCATCATTTTACCGTTCGGCTTGGTCAGGATTTGGCTGTTAAACAGATAGGTTGCCACCGCATCCGCAACCGTCACCCGCGCCGTCGGCACCTCAATCGCCACCAGTTCGCTGTCCAGCGTCGCCATTTTGCGGCGCACTTCGTCCAACGCCCGCTGCTGCTGATAAAACGCCTGCTGGTGGTGGAACAACAGGTTCTGGTTGCTGACCGCAATCACATCGTTATGAAACACGCCCTGATCGATCACCGCCGGGTTCTGTTGCACAAATACCGTATGCCGTTCGTCCAGCTGATGCAGCCGGGCGATGGCCTCACCGGCTTCACGCGTCTGGCGAGCCGGGTAACGCGTGGGCGCGGTTTCACCGCCAAACTCCTGGCGGCCGTACACGAACATTTGCACGCTGCGTTTGGCGTAGTCGCCGCCCAGGCGGTTATGGTTAGCCGCCCCTTCATCACCGAACAGCGCCACCTGGGGCAGCGCCTCATGGTGGGCAAAGTGCCGCTCGTCGTTGAACATCGCTCGCAGCACCGCGGTAGTGGTTTCGGCCTCTATGGCGCGGTGAAACTTGTTGTTCAGGTTGGCTGCGGTGAAATGCACCTTGCCGTCGGCGCTGTCCGCCGAAGGCGAAACCGTGGCCGCGTTGGCGGTCCACATGCAGGACGCCGAGCTGAGCGCCGACAGCAGGCGCGGCGATTGGCGCATCGCCTGCGCCAATACCGTCTCGTCGGAACCGCTGAAACCCAGCCTGCGCAGCATTGGCAAATGCGGCCGCTCCTGCGGCGGCAACACCCCCTGCTGGAAGCCGAGATCCGCCAGCGCCTTCATTTTCAGCAGCCCTTGCTTGGCCGCCAACTTCGGGTTCGATACGCTGTTTTGATGCTGTGTCGACGCCTCATTACCAAACGACAACCCGGCGTAGTGGTGCGTCAGGCCCACCAGACCGTCGAAATTGACTTCATATCCTGACATTTTTATCCCCTGGGGATGACAGGCGGCGGCGCCATAATGCCGCCGCCAACCGTTAACGGAATGACAAGCCCGGCGACAGGCTGGCCGGCAGGGTCAGGCTCTCGCTTTCCAGCGACGCCATCGGCCAGGCGCAATAATCCGCCGCGTAGTAGGCGCTTGGGCGGTGGTTGCCCGAGGCGCCCACGCCGCCGAACGGTGCCGCGCTGGAGGCGCCGGTCAGCGGCTTGTTCCAGTTGACGATGCCGGCGCGCGCCTCCAGCAGCAGCCGATCGAACAGGGCGCGCTGCGGCGAAACCAGCCCCACGGACAGGCCATAACGCGTCTGGTTGGCAAGGCGCAACGCCTCGTCAAAGTCGCTATAGCGCACGATGGTGGTCAGCGGGCCGAAGTATTCCTCATCCGGCACGCCACGCACGCCGGTCAGTTCGATGATGCCCGGGCTGAGCAGCGCGCTGCCCTGCTCCAGCAACTGCATGGTCAGCAGCGGCTTGCCGCCCAGATCCAACAGGCGCTGCTGCGCCTCCAGCATTTTTTCGGCGGCCGCCGGCGAGATTACCCCGCCCATAAACGGCTGCGGCTCGGCGTCCCAGCGCCCGATGCGCAGCTCGCTCGCCACCTGCACCAGTCGTTCGATAAAGGCGTCGCCCTCGGCGCCGTTTTTCACCAGAATGCGGCGCGCGCAGGTGCAGCGCTGGCCGGCGGAGATAAACGCCGACTGGATGGCCAGGTTGACCGCTGCATCGCGATCTTCAATGCCGTCGACGATCAGCGCATTGTTGCCCCCCATCTCCAGCGCCAGGATTTTCTCCGGTTGCCCCGCCAGCTGGCGATGCAGGTGATAACCGGTGCCGGCGCTGCCGGTGAACAGCAACCCGTCGATATCCGCGCTGGCGGCCAACGCCTCGCCGGTCTCCCGCCCGCCCTGCACCAGGTTGATAACGCCTTCAGGCAACCCTGCCTGCTGCCACAGCTTCAGCGTGGCTTCCGCGGTCAACGGGGTCAGTTCACTCGGTTTGAATACCACGCAGTTGCCCGCCAACAGGGCCGGCACAATGTGGCCGTTCGGCAGATGGCCGGGGAAATTATAAGGCCCGAACACCGCCAGCACGCCGTGCGGGCGATGGCGCAGCACTGAAGCGCCGTCGGCCATCGGCGTATGGCTCACTCCGGTGCGCGCCTGATAGGCCTGCAGGGAAATGCCCACTTTGCCGATCATCGCCTGGATCTCGGTCAGGGTTTCCCAGCGCGGTTTGCTGGTTTCACGGCTGATGGTCTCCGCCAGCCGTTGTTTATGCTCTTCCAGCAAGGCAGCGAAGCGCTTTACCAACTGCTCGCGTTGTTCAAACGGCGTGCGCGCCCAGGCCGGGAATGCCGCGCGGGCGGCCTCACAGGCGGCGGCGACGTCGCCGGCGTCGGCGGCGTTGGCCCGCCACAACGGCCGATTGTCCACCGGATCGGTTTTGCCAAATTCAGCGCCGCGGCCCTGCCGCCAGACGCCGTTAATGAAAAGTGCAGGATGTGACATCAGGCTTTCTCCTGTGCAATAAGGGGGATCACGCGCACCGGGCTGCCTTGCTCAACGCCCAGCGCCGCAGCGGTGGCGGCGTTGATATGCAGGCGATCGTCATACAAATCGGCGTTGACCAGCAGCGCGCGGTAGTGCTGATAATTATCGTTAGCCACCAGTTGAACCGGAGCATCGGGGCGCATTGGGGTTTCATCCAGCACCACCTTCACCAGGCGGCTGTGTTTAACCGCGCGGATCTGGTCGATTTCCGCTTCCAGCGTCGGGCCGCCGTCGAAGATATCGACATAGCCCTGGTAGCGCAGCCCTTCCGATTCCAGCACCCGGCGCGCAGGTACCGTTTGCGGGTGCACTTCGCCAATCACTTTTTGCGCGTCTTCCGCCAGGAAATCGACGTACAGCGGGTGTTTCGGCATCAGCTCGGCGATAAACGCCTTCTGCCCGGTGCCGCTCAGGTAGTCCGCCTTGGCGAACTCGATGGAAAAGAAATGACGGCCGACGCTTTCCCAGAACGGCGAACGGCCGTTTTCATCGGAGAAGCCGCGCATCTCGGCGATCAGCCGCTGCGAGAAACGTTCGCGGAAGGCGGCGATAAACAGGAAGCGCACCTTCGACAACAGTTTGCCGTTTTCGCCGTGGCGATAGTCAGGGTCAAGGAACAGCGTGCACAGCTCCGAATGCCCGGTATGGTCGTTGCTGAGGAACAGCGTCGGCACCGATTTATAGACGTTCAGCTGTTTGGACGCGTGCACCTGGGTGCCGACGCGGAAGCTGTACCAGGGTTCCGCCAGCCCGACCGCCACTTCAATGGCGCAAACGCCGACGATCTGTTGGCGTTCGCTGTCCTCCAGCACAAACAGATAGCACTGGTCGCTTTGCGGAAGTTCGCCTTGCCAGGTTTTTAACGCCCGCTCAATGCGTGCCGACAGGGTATCTTCATTTTGCGGCAGTGACGTGAGACCGATGCCGGACTTGCCGGCCAGCGTCAGTAAATCGGTTAAATCGCGACGCTCTATAGGGCGAATAATCATCATAATGCGAACCTCTTCTGAATCAGGCTGCGCCCGTGGGGGCGCAGCCCGCTTATTAGCTGCAAATCCGCGCCACGGCGCGCGCGAATCGCGCCAGCCCCTCTTTCACATCCTGCTCAGGAATGATCAGCGAAGGGGTGAAGCGCACCACGTCCGGCCCGGCGATCAGAGCGATAACCCCCTCTTCGTTGGCCAGTTGGGTGATCTGTTTCGCCTTGCCGGCGTAGTCTTTGTTCAGCAGGCAGCCGATCAGCAGGCCGCCGCCGCGAATTTCAGAGAAGATCGGATACTGGCGGTTGATCTCATTCAAGCCGTCGAGGAACCACTGGTGACGCTGTTTGACGCCCTCCAGCACTTCCGGCGTGTTAATGATGGAGAACACCGTGCTCGCCACCGCCGTCGCCAGCGGGTTGCCGCCATAGGTGGTGCCGTGGGTGCCGACGCTCAGGGTTTTCGCCAGCGCGTCGGTCGTCAGCATCGCGCCGATCGGGAAGCCGCCGCCAAGCGCTTTGGCGGTGGTCAGCACGTCCGGCACCACGCCGTACTGCATGTACGCGTACAGGTGGCCGGTACGGCCTACGCCGGTTTGCACTTCATCGAAGATCAGCAACGCATTGTGGCGGTCGCACAGCTCGCGCAGCCCCTGCAGGAAGGTGGCATCCGCCGGCAGTACGCCGCCTTCACCCTGGATAGGCTCGACGATCACCGCACAGGTGCGATCGTTAATCAGTTCGGCGGCGGCGGCCAGATCGTTATACGGCGTATGGGCAATGCCGCCCGGCAGCGGTGCGAAGTCCTGCGAGTACTTCGGCTGGCCGCCGGCGGAAACGGTGAACAGGGTGCGGCCGTGGAAGGCATTGTTGAACGCCACGATCTGATCCTTGCCGGCGCCGTGCTGGTCGTGCGCATGCTTGCGCGCCAGCTTCAGCGCCGCTTCGTTGGCTTCTGCGCCGGAGTTGCAGAAAAACACCTTGTCGGCGAAGGTGGCGTCGATCAGCTGCTTCGCCAGGCGCAGTACCGGCTCATTGGTGTAGCCGTTGCCCAGATGCCACAGTTTGCCCGCCTGCTCCACCAGCGTCGCCTTCACCTCCGGGTGCGCATGGCCCAACGCGTTGACCGCGATGCCGCCGGCGAAATCGATGTAAGACTTGCCCTGTTGATCCCAGACCTGCGAACCCTCTCCCCGCACCAGAATAAAATCAGCGGGGGCATAAACCGGGACCATCCAGTCATCGAAAGACTGGCGGGTAACTGCGATTGGCTGTTCCATAGTGACCTCATAAGCTCAGCAAAGGCTGAATTTTGACTGTAATGGCCGTTCCTGCCCGGATATTCCGCAACTCTGCAAAAAAACCGCAGCGTAAGATCGACTTTTCGGCCGGTGATAACTCTGCCATTCACCGCCGCTTCAGAAACAAATCTGTTACATAAAATCGATTTTTCGCTATTTATGCCGCGTATCAGGCCCCGGAACGGGGAATAAATGTTAACGAGCGGTTAAAATACATGTCGTTTGATAAAGAGTGTAGAGCAGCTATCGTGCCAAAACGGGATTTTCGCGGGATTTTTAGATTTTTTTCGTTAAAACAACGGCTTATAATGCATACTTATTCAATAATTATGCATTGGTAATGAATAATTGAAAAAATAAGGCCAGAAATCATCATTGGCCGCGAAATCCTATTCAATCGCAAATAACTTCAAAATTTCTGATCGCGCTCGCAAAAATAATTTGGTCTGGTTTGCGCGCCGTCACACTTTTGCCGCATCGAAGTGCATCCTGCGCCCCATTATCGGGCAAAGCCGCGCCGGATCGGGCGCAGTGCGGGCTGTCCCCTCTCATTCAATAAGCTCGACGGCAAACCACTTTTGCCCCGCTTCCCCTCTTTATTCACCAGCGACTACACTGTGATCCTGACCAGGTTTTACTCATTTTCGCGCACGAGGAACCCCCATGCCCAAGAAAACTGTCGACCTCACCCAGCCTGCCGCACAGCGCGATATTCGCGCCTTTCTCGACGCGTTGAACGCCGGCGGCGGCAAGCCGATGGAACAAATGAAACCGAAAGAGGCGCGCAAGGTGCTGGAAGGTGCGCAAAGCAGCGTCGAAGTGCCGCTGTATGAGGTGGAAATCAGCGAGAAGACCATCCGCGTCGACGGCCAGGACATTCTGCTGCACGTGGTGCGGCCCGCCAGGGTGAAAGAGAAGCTGCCGGTGTTTATGTTTTTCCACGGCGGAGGCTGGGTGCTGGGCGATTTCCCTACCCATGAGCGGCTGGTGCGCGATCTGGTGCACAGCTCCGGCGCCGCCGCGGTATTCGTCAACTACACCCCGTCGCCGGAGGCGCACTACCCGACCGCGATTAACCAGGCCTACGCCGCCACCGAGTGGGTGGCCGAGTATGGCGAAAAAATCAACGTCGACGGTTCGCGTCTGGCGGTGGTCGGCAACAGCGTAGGCGGCAATATGGCGGCGGTGGTCAGCCTGATGGCGAAAGAGAAAGGCACCCCGGCGCTGCGATGCCAGATCCTGTTATGGCCGGTGACCCACGCCAGCTTCGATACCGACTCTTACCACCAGTTCGCCGAGGACCATTTCCTGACCCGCAACATGATGAAATGGTTCTGGGACAACTACACCACCGACAAGGCGCAGCGCAAAGAGATCACCGCTTCGCCGCTCAACGCCTCGCTGGAACAGCTGAAAGGCCTGCCGCCGGCGCTGGTGCAAACCGCCGAGCTCGACGTGCTGCGCGACGAAGGCGAAGCCTACGCCCGGCTGCTGAACGCCGCCGGGGTGGAGGTGACCTCCACTCGTTACAACGGGCTGATCCATGATTATGGCCTGCTGAACCCTATCGCTCATGTGCCGGCGGTACATTCGGCCCTGCATCAGGCCGGCCGCGCGCTGAAGCACTATCTGTCTTAACCGGCGTAATGGCAGGCCACCCGGTGGCCGGGCGCCACGCTGCGCAGCGGCGGCGCCTGTTCGCGACATTGCGCGGTCGCCTGCGGGCAACGGGTATGAAAACGACAGCCGGGCGGCGGGTTGGCGGGGTTGGGCGGTTCACCGCCGGTCATCGCCTGCGGCAACCGACGCTGCGGATCCAGCGTCGGCACTGCGGCCAGCAGCGCCCGGGTATAGGGATGTTGCGGCTGGCGGAACAGCCTGTCCCGGTCGGCGCTCTCGACAATTTGCCCGAGATACATCACCGCCACGTCCTGACACAGATGCTCAACCACCCCGAGATCGTGCGAGATAAACAGCAGCGTCACCCCTTGTCGCTCCTGCAAATCGGAGAACAGGTTGATGATCTGCGCCTGGATCGACACGTCGAGCGCCGAGATCGGTTCATCGGCGACGATAAATTCCGGCCGCAGGATCAGCGCGCGGGCGATGCCGATGCGCTGCCGCTGGCCGCCGGAAAACTCGTGCGGAAAGCGCCCGTAATGCTGCGCCGACAACCCGCAAATCTCCATGGTGTCGATCACCCGATCGCGCAGTTCGCCCTTGCTCGCCAGCCCATGCTGCAGCAGGGCTTCGCCGATGGCATCGCCGACGCGCATCCGCGGGTTCAGCGAACTGTAGGGATCCTGAAACACCAGCTGCATTTTGGGGCGCATGGCGCGCAGCCGACGCGGGCTGAGCTTATCCAGCGCCTGGCCGTTGAACAGCACCTCACCGGCGGTTTTGTCATGCAGGCCCAGCAGGGTGCGGCCGACGGTGGTTTTGCCGCTGCCTGACTCCCCCACCAACCCGAAGATTCGCCCCTTGCGGATGCTGAAGCTGACGTCATCCACCGCCCGCAGCTGCCCGGTGGTTTGGCCAAACAGCCCGTCACGCAGCGGGAAATACTTCTTCAGCCCTTTTACTTCAATCAAGGGTTCAACCGACATGAATGCGCCCTCCGGCGTTGAGGAAACAGGCCGACTGGCGCTGCGGGCTGCCGTACAGCGGCGGAATGCCGTCACGGCAGCGGGCGGTAGCCTGCCCGCAGCGTTCGGCAAAGGCGCAGTGGTCCGGCAGGCTGACCAGACTCGGCACCTGCCCGGGGATCGAATACAGCCGACGGCGCCGCTGGCCAGGCACCGGGCGCGAGGCCATCAGCCCCTGAGTGTAAGGATGCAGCGGATTGGCCAGCACCTCCTGCGTCGCCCCCTGCTCGACGATGCGTCCGGCATACATCACCGCCAGCCGATCCGCCATCTGGGCGATAACGCCGAGGTCGTGCGTGATCAGCATCATCGCCATATTGTGCCTGCGGGTCTGCTCCTGCAGCAGCGTCAGGATCTGCGCCTGCACCGTCACGTCGAGCGCGGTGGTCGGCTCGTCGGCAATCAGCAGCGCCGGCCGGCAGCTGATTGCCATGGCGATCATGACGCGTTGCAGCATGCCGCCGGACAGCTGATGCGGGTAGCAGCGCATCAGCTGTTCCGCCCGCGCCAGCCCGACCTCGGCAATCAGCCCGACCGCCTGCCGCCAGGCGGCCTTCGGCGCCAGGCCGCGGTGGCGGATTAACGGCTCGACCAGCTGCTCGCCGAGCGTCAGCACCGGGTTGAGCGCGCTCATCGGCTCCTGAAAGATCATCGCCAGCCGATTACCCCGCAGATCGGCCATCTGCGCGGAGCGTAACTGCAGCAAGTTCTGGCCCTCAAAGCGGATCTCACCGCTGTCGATCTGCGCCAACGGCTGCGGCAACAGCCCCATCAGCGCCATGGCGGTCACGCTTTTGCCGCAGCCTGATTCGCCGACTATCCCCAGCGTTTGCCCGGCATGCAGCTCGAGACTGAGCTGCTGCACCGCCCTGGCGCGCCCCTGCTCGCCGTGGAAAGACACTGACAGTTGATCAAACGCCACCAAGGGTTGGCTCATCGTCTTACCCCGTTCATTTTCGGATCCAGCGCGTCCCGCAGGCCGTCGCCCAATATATTGATCGCCACTACGGTGATGAAAATCGCCAGCCCCGGCGGCATCCACAGCCAGGGGCGACGCTGAAAGTCGATCAGGCTGTTGGCGGCATCCATCATATTGCCCCACGAAGGCATCGGCGGCACCACGCCCAAACCGAGATAGCTGAGCGCCGACTCGCTAAGGATCGCATTGGCTACCCCCATGGTCGCCACCACCACCAGAATCGGGATGGTGTTGGGCAGCAGATGGCCGAAGATGCGCCGCCGGGTGGACAGCCCCAGCACCTCGGTAGCCAGCATAAAGTCACGTTCGCGCAGCGACAGGATCTGCCCGCGCACCAGCCGCGCCAACGACGGCCAACCCAGCAGGCTTAACATGATCATCACCATATAGATGCGGTAATCCGGCGAGACGTCCAGCTCGGTCAACATCGCCCCCATGATGATCAGCAGCGGCAGGCTGGGGATGGTCATCAGCAGATCGGCGAAGCGCATAATGAGTTTGTCCACCACCCCGCCCAGATAACCGGACAGCGCGCCGAGCAGGTAGCCGAGCGTCACCGACAGCAGCATCGACACCAGACCGATGGTCAACGATATTCGCCCGGCCAGCAGCAGGCGGGTATAGATATCGCGCCCGAGGAAATCGGTACCGAGCCAGTGCTCCGCACCGGGGGGCTGGTTAATGTTCAACGCGTCGCCGGCGTCGTCGCGCCACGGCGACAGCATCGGCCCGAATACGCACAGCAGCGCCAACAGCAACAACAGCGTCAGCGAGATCATCGCCAACCGATGACGCCGCAGCCGCCGCCAGGCCTGAGCGGCCGGCGGCGGGGAAAGCTGCGCCAGCGCCGGCAGTTGCGCCTGTCGCCAGCGGCGACGGCCGGAAAACAGTATTGCCAACATGATTTACCTCAAACGAATACGCGGATCGGCATAGGCGTACAGGATGTCCGCCAGCAGGTTGCCGAGAATGGTCAGCACCGCCAGAAACAGCGTGAAGCCCATCAGCACCGGGTAGTCGCGCGCCGCCAGCGAATCGATATGAATATGCCCGGCACCCGGCCAGTTGAAGATTTTCTCGGTGATCAGCGCGCCGGAAAACAGCGCCGGCAGCTCAAACCCCAGCAGGGTGATGATCGGCAGCAGCGCATTGCGCAGCGCGTGCCGCAGGATCACCGTTTTCTCGCGCAAGCCTTTGGCGCGCGCGGTGCGGATATAGTCCATACGGATCACGTCCAGCATGCTGGCGCGGAAATAGCGCGTCAGGGTACCGGCCTGCAACATCACTAACGCCAGCACCGGCAGCAGCAGATGCGCCGCCACCTCCAGCGCCCAGGCAAGGCCGGTGGCCTCGCTGCCGGTACGCAGCATGCCGCCCGCCGGCAGCCAGTGCAGATCGACGGCGAACCATTTGATCAGCAACAGGCAGAGGAAAAAGGTTGGGAACGACATGGCGCCGAACACCGCCACCGTCACCAGATGATCGAACAGCGAGTATGGCCTCATGGCCGACGCCACCCCGACCGCCAGCGCAATGCCCCAATAAAGCACCAGCGCCACCGACGCCAGCAGGAAGGAGTTCCAGATATACTGATTCAGCAGCGTGCTGACCGGGATCTGGTACTGCAGCGAGAAGCCAAGATCGCCGCGCAGCAGCTGCCCCAACCAGTGCAGGTAGCGGGTAAACAGCGGCTGATCCAGCCCATACAGCGCCCGCAGCTCCGCCGCACGCTGCGCCGTCAGGTTGATATTGCCGTCGATAAAATCGCCGGGCGTCAGCGCGAAGATAAAGAAAATCAACAGCGAGGCCAGCAGCAGCATGGGGAGGGTTTGCAGCAGCCGGCGCAGGATAAAGTTTCTCATGGGGTGTCCCGTCACCGCCGCCCTTGCCAGCACGGCGGTATCTTGCCGTTACTGGGCCAGCCTGACATCCGGTAGGCTGCCGACCAGGCCGTTGTAGATATCCGGCTTAAAGCCGGTAACGCGTGCGCTGCTGGCGCTGAGGATCTTGCGGTTGCCCAGCAGGATCACCGGCGGATCCTCAGCCAGCAGCTGATACAGCTGGTGATACAGCGGCTTGCGTTGTTCGATATCCAGCGTCGCGTTGGCCTTGGCGATCAGCGCATCCACCTGCGGATTGCTATAACCGGTTGCGCTCTCGCGGCTGATGAAGTCGCGCACCCCGTCGTGCGGATCGTTCAGCGTGCTGGTGCTGAGGGAGGCCAGATCATAGTTGCCGGTTTTGCGCTGCGCCAGCAGCGCGTTGAAGTCCAACACCTGCGGCTTCAGCACCACGCCGAGCTGGCGGTAGTTGTCCTTGGCGATCGGCACCAACGCATCGTTAATCAGCTTTTTGGTCACCAACAGCGTCAGCTCCAGTTTCTTGCCGTCTTTCTGGCGAATGCCGTCGGCCCCCGCCTTCCAACCGGCTTCATCCAGCAGCCGCCTGGCCTTTTCGAGATCGTAAGCGTAAGGGTTGATGCCGGTCGCATCGTAGGCCCAGGAGATCGGCGAGATCGGCTGATTGGCCACCGTGCCGTAGCCCTGATAAACCACGCTAATCAGCTTCTGCCGATCCAGGCCGTAGATCAGCGCCTGACGCACCCGTTTGTCCTGTAGCGTCGGGCGCTTCAGGTTGAAATCGATGCGGCTGTAATCGCTGGAACCGTACAGGTTGATGTTGGCGAAACCGAGCAGCTTCAGCTGTTCGATATCGTCCGGTTTGGAGGTGAAGGCGTCGTAGTCGGTTTCACCGGTCTGGAACAGCTGGAAGTTGGTGGCCGGATTGGTCACGCGATAGATAAAGCGCGCCATCGGCGGTGCGCCAAGGTAAAAATTCGGGTTGGCGTGGAAGCGGATCTCCTGGCCCGGCACGTATTTATCGTAAATATACGGGCCGTTGCCCAGCGGCTTACCGCTCAGCGCACGTACGCCGTCGAGTTTGCCGCGCCGGTAGTCTTTGCCGTAATAGGCTTTGGACAGCACCGGCCCGCCGATCAATTGCAGCGTGGTGGCGCCCGCCTGAGTAGTGGTTATCTGAATGGTGCGATCGTCGATCACCTTCAACCCGCTGACGCTGTCCGCCGCGCCGTTTTTATAGGCGTCGCCGCCCTGAATATGCGCTGGGGTAATATCGGTCTCACCGTCGTAAGCCGGATCGTGCAACAGCGTCAGGGTAAAGGCGATATCCTCTGCCTTGAGCGGCGAGCCGTCGCTGTAGACCAGGTTGGAGCGCAGTTTGATGGTGTAGGTCAAATTATCGGGGCTGACCTGCCAGGACTCCGCCAAGCGCCCCACCGGCTTGCCCTGGCTGTCCAGACCGATCAGACGGCTGAAGATCACGTCGGTGACGTTTTCGTCCCAGCCGTTGGTGAACAGGTAAGGGTTGAAAATGCCCTGTGGTTCCAGAATGCCGGCAACGACGGTGTCCTTGCGCAGCTTGGCAGCCGCCGGTACCAGGCCGGCATCGGCGGCCGGCGTGATGCCTTCGGCCAGCGTTTGCGCCTGCGCGCCGAATGCCATGCCCAACGCACAGGCCAGCGCCAGCGGCGCCAACCGATTTTGCAACAGTTTGTTTATATTATTTTTTATTCTGCTCACCCACAGCCCCTCGTTTACCCGTTGATAAATGTGACAAAATTTATCGCAGAGTAATCGGCGGCCCGAGAGCTGTCTAACAACGAAACCGGCATTCTATTGCCGGAAAAAGCATTATGAGTTTTTCTATTGCGCTGCCGGAGCGGCAGTAGCGTTCAGCCTGTGCGATCGGGCCGCCGGATTAGTTTCGCTAAGGATCCGCTCTGGGGCTTCGCCGATGAAACAGTAAAATCAAACACATAAATAAAAAACGCTGCCTCCTTAAGGGGCAGCGTCTACCATTGCCTGCGGTTTAGAAACCGAGGCTGGCCCCGAGGCTGATGCCTTGTTGGGTGAAATCGCCGTCCTTACGGAGGTTGTAGCCGGCGTGTAAGGCCAGATCCTGGGTAAGCGCGTGTCTGACTCCAAGGCTCAGACGGTTCAGGCTGCTCTGCGGGGCATAGCCTTCCAGAGTGTAGCGATTATCCGGCAGGCTGTTCAGGGCCATGGTCAGCTTCTGCGCATGGTCCTCATATTCCTTTTCATGGGCAATTTCGCCGAATAGCTGGGTTTGCGGGGTGACCTGATATTTGCCCTGCAAACCGATGCCCAAGCGCCGTGAACTGCGTCTCTGCTCATCGAAGGCCAGAGCGGTGGCGTCTTTGCCGTTTTCAGCGTAGCCATCAACCTTGGCCCGCGCATAGTCTGCGCTGATGAACGGCGACAGGTGCCAGATGCCGTCGGCCTGCTGCGCAATGTCGTAGCCCAGGCGCGCGCCGAAGGCCAGGATATTGCCGTCGGTGTCGCCCGTTTCCTGCCGTTCGTTGGTGCCCAGAGCGAACCTGCGTTTGAGGCCGGCGTAGTCCAGACGCCCTGCGGTAGCTGCCGCATCAGCCCACCAGCGGCTTTGCTGGTACTGAACAAAGGCGGTGCCCAGGTAGCTGTTGAGCTTATAGTCCGAGCCGCTGTTGCCCGCTTCGAGCTTCTGCCGATAGCTGCCGGCCAGTACCCCGACTCGCCAGGCCTCGTCGAGCCGATAGCTGCCGCCGATGTTCAGGCTGTAACCATTGCCGTCGGCGCCGGCCGCGCTGCGCTGGCTGTCGAAATCCTGGCGCTGGCCGCCTGCGGCGGCGATCGCGCGCCATTGGCCAACGCTCTGCCAGCTTTGCCAATCAGCCTGCCATTGGTTGCGTAACTCGTCCTGATGCGCGCGCAGGATGCCATGGGCCATTTCCGGCAGCAGGGTGATTTCCCAGGGCGCCGCCAACAGAGAATAAGCGTAATCGGCAATCAGCCGTTGCCCGGCTTCGGTGGGGTGAACGGCGTCGTTGTAGATCAACTTGCTCGGGTCCGGCGTGGCGCTATGAATGCCGTAACGGGCGTTTTCCCTGCAGCCTCTGCCAGTGAAGCAGGTGGCGATGAGGTCCTGGTCGACGGCCAGGCCGAATGATGCCGGGGCGGCGAAAGTTTCCTTCAACAGCGCTGGGATATTAAGCGGGATAACTTGAGCATCGATCGTCCGCAACTGCCGAACCAGCTCGGAGTTGAACTGGGCGCTGAGTAAGGAGGCGGAGGGCTGCAGCGGGCTGCCGTTGAAGCCGGGAGTCAGGCCGAGATCCGGCAGCAGCCAGACCATGATGTAGCGGGCGCCGGCCTGCTGCAAGGCTTGTACGCTATTGACCAGGCGGCCGGCTGCGGCGCTGGCCTGGTCGGGACGGGTGACGCGGCCCTGAAGGAAGTCGTTGCCGCCGCCCGTCAGGTAGTACAGGGCATGCGGATCGGCGCGGAAGCTGTTGGCCGGCAGATAACCGGGGCGGCTACGCTCGCCGGCTATCGAACTGGTGGTAATCGAGTCGAGGATCTGGTCTGTGCGGTACCCCCCCACCGCCCAGTTGTTGCCGTCCGGCAGGCCTTCGCCGGCGCGAGTGGCGGAGGTCGAGGCGGCCAGCTGGTCATCGGAAAAACCCAGTTTGGCGCCCAGCAGTTGCGTTGCGTTGGCGGCATAGGCTTCCCCGCTGCCGTCCAGGTAAACCGGCCCGGTGCGGTTGGTGGCGCGCAGGGTGGCGCCGGCAGGGCCGCCGGGATCGGCGAATTGCCCGGCATCGCTGAGGCTGTCGCCGAAGACGATGAAGTTGCTATAGGGCGATGGCGCGGCCATCGCATGGCCGCAGGCTAAGGACAAAAGGCTGACGGCGAGCGGCATAATCCGCGTTTTATTAAGCATTACTAAGTCCATTTATTTATGTTGTAGGGAAAGAAACAACGGCACCAAAATCCGTGGTAAACCTTATGCCCGGCCTCCGCTGAAAGCGAGCATGGATAACTTTTCACCACCGACGCTAAAGTGGCCGATGTTTAGTTATTAAGCATGTGCGCGACTGCCGATGTCAAAGTTTTGTTAGTCAGAAAAAACCGAGGGAGGCTCAACGGGCCGGTTCCAACTGGCGAATTAATTTCGCTAATGTCTTGATCGCCTCTTCAAACCGGTCGTTCCATTCAAAAGAGGCGTTGAGGCGGAAACAGTGGTTGAAATGGTCGCCGGTGGTGAACATCCGCCCCGGCGCGATGCTGACGCCCTGCGCCAGCGCCTGCCGGTACAACTCCATCGACGACAGCGCCGGCTCCAGCTCCAGCCACAGGAAATAGCCGCCGTCGGGCTGGCTGACTTTGACCGTCGGCGGGAAGTGATAGGCGATCGCCTGGCGCATCACGCTCTGCCGCTGGGCCAGCAAACGGCGCAGCCGCCGCAGATGGGTATCATAGCCGCCGTGCAGCAGGTAGTCGGCCAGCGCCATTTGGGTCGGCACGCTGGTGGAAACGGTGCTCATCAGCTGCAGCCGCTGGATCTGCTGGGCATAACGCCCCGCCGCCACCCAACCGACGCGAAAACCCGGCGCCAGGCATTTGGAGAACGACGAGCAGTGCAGGATCTGGCCGCCGCTGTCCAGTGCTTTAGCCGGCAGCGGCCGTTCTGCGCTGAAATACAGCTCGCCGTAAACGTCGTCTTCGATCAGCGTAATCTGCCGCTCACGCAAGAGCGCCACCAGCCGCCGCTTGTTGTCGTCCGACATGCTGGCGCCCTGCGGGTTCTGGAAGTGGGTCATCAGCCAGCAGGCCTTGATCGGGTACTGATCCACCGCCTGCTGCAGCGCATCCAGATCGATGCCGTCCTGCGGGTGAGTGGCGATCGCCACCGCCTTCAGCCGCAAACGCTCCAACGCCTGCAGCGCGCCGTAAAACGCCGGCGACTCTATCGCCACATAGTCGCCCGGCTGGGTCACCGCCTGCAGGCTGAGGCTCAGCGACTCCATCGCCCCGGCGGTAATGACGATTTCATCCGGCGCCACCTGCATACCGCTCAGCGCATAGCGCTGGGCAATGTGGCGGCGCAGCGCATCGTTGCCGGGCGGCAGATTGGCCAGCGAGCTGTGCGGGGTGAACTTGCGCGCCACGCTGCTCAGCGCGCGCGCCAGCCTGGGCTGGGCGAACAAGGTGGCGTCGGGAAACGCCGAACCGAACGGGACTATCTCCGGATCCTGGCTGGCCTGCAATACGTCGAAAATAAAGGTGTTGATATCCACCTGCTCGCTCAGCAGCAGCTTTTCGCCGCGCGCCGGCTCCGGCAGAGGCTGCGGACGCGCCGCCACATAATAGCCGGACTGCGGGCGAGCGACGATCCAGCCCTGGCTTTCCAGCAGCTGATAGGACTGCACCACCGTCATCAGGCTCAAACCGGCGCGCTTACCGCTCTCGCGCAGCGAGGGCAGCTTGTCCCCCGCTCGCCACACCCGGTTTTGGATCTGTTCTCTAATCTGCTGCGCAAGCTGCTCGTATCTGGTCATAACCCTAAACTGTTATATGAAAAAGTAAAATAACTGTCACTATTATAGGCACTGTACTCCGTGCTTAACTTAACGCCAAGCTTTCCACACAAAAATTACAGCTATACTCAAGAGGTTATTTTATGTCCAACCCAAGGAGGCGCCATGCTGGGTCTTGATGCACTGGAACTTGCCAGAATACAGTTCGCCTTCACCGTGTCTTTTCATATCATTTTTCCCGCCATCACCATCGGACTCGCCAGTTACCTGGCGGTGCTGGAAGGGCTGTGGCTGAAAACGCACAATGAAGCCTACCGCGATCTGTACCACTTCTGGTCGAAAATCTTTGCCGTCAACTTCGGCATGGGCGTGGTTTCCGGCCTGGTGATGGCCTACCAATTCGGCACCAACTGGAGCTTCTTCTCGGAGTTTGCCGGCAGTATTACCGGGCCGCTGCTGACCTATGAAGTGCTGACCGCCTTCTTCCTCGAAGCCGGCTTCCTCGGCGTGATGCTGTTCGGCTGGAACCGCGTCGGCCCGGGCCTGCACTTTTTCGCTACCTGCATGGTGGCGCTGGGCACCCTGATTTCCACCTTCTGGATCCTGGCCTCCAACAGCTGGATGCAAACGCCGCAGGGGCATGAGATCATCAACGGCCAGGTGGTGCCGGTCGACTGGCTGAAGGTTATCTTCAACCCGTCGTTCCCGTATCGCCTGTTGCATATGTCCACCGCCGCCTTCCTGTCCTCGGCGTTCTTCGTCGGCGCCTCCGCCGCCTGGCACCTGCTGCGCGGCCACGATACCCCGGCGATGCGCAAGATGCTGTCGATGGCGATGTGGATGGCGTTGATCGTGGCGCCGGTGCAGGCATTGATCGGCGACGCCCACGGGCTGAATACCCTGAAACATCAGCCGGCGAAGATCGCCGCCATCGAAGGCCACTGGGAAAACCCGCCGGGAGAAGCCACCCCGCTGATCCTGTTCGGCTGGCCGGACATGCAGCGTGAAGAAACGCGCTTCAAGCTGGAAGTGCCCTACCTCGGCAGCCTGATCCTGACTCACAGCCTGACCGAGCAAGTGCCGGCGCTGAAATCCTTCCCGCCGGAAGATCGTCCAAACTCCACCGTGGTGTTCTGGTCGTTCCGCGTCATGGTGGCGCTGGGCATGCTGATGATCCTGGCCGGAGTATGGAGCCTGTGGCTGCGCTGGCGCGGCGGGCTGTATCACTCCAGGCCGTTCCTGTACTTCATTCTATGGATGGGGCCGTCCGGGCTGCTGGCGCTGCTGGCGGGCTGGTTCACTACCGAGATTGGCCGCCAGCCCTGGGTGGTGTACGGCCTGCTGCGCACCAAGGATGCGGTTTCGGCGCATGGCGACCTGCATATGAGCATTAGCCTGCTGGCGTTTATCATCGTCTACTGCTCGGTGTTCGGCGTGGGTTACTCCTACATGATGCGCCTGATCCGCAAAGGGCCGCAGCGGCATGAACCGCATGAAGACGACACCGAAGGCCGGCCGGCGCGCCCGCTCTCCGCAGTTAAAGACACCTTGGACGACAGGAGCTGAACATGGGCATCGATCTTCCGTTGATTTGGTTTGTGATCATCGTGTTCAGCACCATGATGTACGTGGTGATGGACGGTTTTGATTTGGGTATTGGCATCCTGTTCCCGTGGGTGAAAGACAGCGGTGACCGTGACGTGATGATGAACACCGTCGCTCCGGTGTGGGACGGCAACGAGACCTGGCTGGTGCTGGGCGGCGCGGCGCTGTTTGGCGCCTTCCCGCTGGCCTATTCGGTGATCCTCGACGCCCTGGCGATTCCGCTGACCCTGATGCTGTTCGGGCTGATTTTCCGCGGCGTGGCCTTCGAGTTCCGCTTCAAGGCCACGGCGGAAAAACGCCATATCTGGGATAAGGCGTTTATCTGGGGATCCATCTTCGCCACCTTTAGCCAGGGGGTGGTGGTCGGCGCCATCATTAACGGGTTCCCGGTTAACGGCCGCAGCTATGCCGGCGGCGCGCTGGATTGGCTGACGCCGTTCGCGCTGTTCTGCGGGCTGGGGCTGGTGGTGACCTACGCCCTGCTCGGCTGCACCTGGCTGGTGATGAAAACCGCCGGCGACCTGCAGGCGCGCATGTATCGCCTGGCGACGCCGCTGCTGATAACCCTGCTGCTGGTGCTGGCGGCGGTCAGCATCTGGACGCCGATCGCCCATCCGGAGATCGGCAGCCGCTGGTTCACGCTGCCGAACCTGTTCTGGCTGCTGCCGGTGCCGGTGCTGGTGTTGCTCAGCGCCTGGGGCATCCAGCGCGGGGTGAAGAGCGGCGCGCACTATTCGCCGTTTATGCTGACCCTGTTGCTGGTGTTTCTCGGCCTGAGCGGCCTGGGCATCAGCATCTGGCCGCTGCTGATCCCGCCGTCCATCAGCCTGTGGGACGCCGCCGCACCGCCGCAAAGCCTCGGCTTTATGCTGGTGGGCGCGCTGTTTATCATCCCGATCATTCTGGTTTATACCTTCTGGAGCTACTACGTGTTCCGCGGCAAGGTCAGCCATGAACATGGCTATCACTGATGAGGGAGGCAAGCATGCAAGATAAAACCGCATCTGTACCGGCCCCCTGGTGGAAACGCGTCGGCTGGCTGGTGATCATCTGGAGCGCCAGCGTGCTGGGGCTGTTCGCCGTCGCCTCGCTGTTCCGCCTGTTGATGACCGCTGCGGGGATGAAGTCGCATTAGCGCCTGGCGCTCCATGTCGTCGAAGACCAACGCCGGATCCGGCAACGCTTCGCAGATCCGGCAATCGATGTGGGAAAAGGCTAGTCCGGCTTGCGCCCCATCGCGCTGAGAAAACGCTGTTGCAGCCGCAGCAGCTCTTCCAGCTCCAATAGCCGGTAATCGATGCCGAAACGCGGCGCCACCTCGCTGATGATGCGGCTCAGCGCCGGATAATGCCGGTGGCTCCAGTGCGGGAACAGGTGGTGCGTCAGGTGCAGGTTGGCCCCGCCCAGCCAGTAACCCAGCCAGCGCGGCCGGGTCAGCCAGTCGAAGGTGGTGGCGAACACGTGGTGGTACCACCCATGCGGCATCGCTCCCTGCGCCGGCGCCTGGTAGAAATTCGCCTTGGCCCAGTGAGTGCCGATGATCAGCATCACGAACAGCAGGGAAGACAGCATCTGGCTCAGCAGATAAATCAGCAGGACTTGCCCCACGCCGATCGCCGGCGGCAACAGAGAGCATGGGATCGCCAGCGCCAACGCCAGGTGCGAAACTTTGCCCGCCAGAAAGGCGCCCCAGCCGCGCGCGCCCCGTTGCGCCATCCGCGCCGCCACCCGGGTTTTCCCCGCGCGATCCAGCCAATCGAACAGCCAGATGTAATACGGGAAGGTCATCGCCGCCACCAGCGGCCAATAAAAGCGCTGCGCGCGCATCACGGGCCGCCAGCGCTGAAACGGCGTCTGCCGCAGCACCCCATTGGCGTCGATATCCGGATCGTAGTGTTCGATGTTGTTGTGCGCATGATGAAAAATAACGTGCCGCACCCGCCAGCAATCGGGATCCAGCCCCAGCGGAACGCTCACCACGCCATTAAGCCAGCGGTTGGCCCAGGGCCGGCGGAAAAACGCGTTGTGCGACGCGTCGTGCACCACGTTCACCGTCAGGAACATACCGGTAAAAATAAAACCGAAATAGCAGGCGAAAAATGCCCAACCGCTCTGCTGCCGCAGGCTCAGGCAATAACAGAGCGCGCACAGCGCCAGCAGCAGCACAACCTTCGCCAACATGCCGCCGTCGGCGAAGCGGTGGTCCCGATTGTCGGCCAGATAGGCCTGCGCAGCCTGCATCAGTGCGCGGTGCAAACCGGCGTCGTCGCGCCGATACGCCAGTGGGCGCAGCGATTTCATGGCTGCCCCATCCGGCGTAAAAACTGTTGCTGCTGCGCCAGCAGCGTGCGGTAATCGATGCAGCGGTAATCCATGCCGTGCTGCGCCGCCAGCCGCCCCACTATCGCGGCCAGCGCCGGATAGTGGCGATGATTCCAGCCCGGGAACAGGTGATGGGTCAGGTGATAGTTCAGGCCGCCGGTCAGGTGATTCAACCAGCGCGGCGAGGTCTGCCAGTCGCAGGCGGTGGCGAAATTATGGCGGTACCAGCCGTGGGGCATCCGGGCGTCCTCCGGCGGCGAATAAAACTCGGCCTGCGCCCAGTGGGTCCCCAACAGCAGGAACACCACCAGCAATGAGGCGCACATCTGGCTGAACGCATAAGCCGACAACACCCACTGCCAGCCGATGCCCTGCTGTCGGCACAGGATCAGCGGCAGCGCCAGCACCAGCAGCAGATGCCCCGCCTTGCACAGGATAAACAGCGCCCAGCCGCGGCGGCCCGGCAAGATATTGTGCTGCCGCAGCGGGGTTTTGCCCAGCCTATCGGACCAGTCGAAAATCCAGGCGATATAGGGCAGAGAGAGCGCGGCGATCAGCGGCCAATACAGATGCTGATAGCGCATATGCGCGCGCCGGCGTTGGAACGGCGTCTGGCGAAAGAAGCCGTTCTCTTCGGTATCCAGGTCATAGTGTTCGACGTTGGCATAGAGATGATGGAAGGCCACGTGACGCACCCGCCAGTAATCCGGATCCACCCCCAGCGGCAGCGTCACCAGCCGGCCGACCAGGCGGTTGGCCCAGGGCGCACGCAGAAAGGCGTTATGCGAAGCGTCGTGATTCACGTTCACGTTGAGCAGCATGCCCATCATCACGAACAGGAAATAACAGCCGAAAAATGCCCAGCCGCCGTGCTGCATCAGGCTCAGCACATAAAAACCGCAGCACAGCGCCAGCAGCAGAGCCGCTTTGGCCAACCGCCAGCCGTCGGCGTAGCGGTGATCCTGCGCCAGATAGTCATGCGCCGCGCGCTTGAGTGCGCGATGGAACGCCTGTTCGCCGTCGGGGGGAAAGCTCAGCGGCGCAAGGGTGTCAGCCATGCGGCGCCTCCGCCGCAACCGGCGCTTTCGCCCGGCCCCAGCCCAGCGCCACGCAAACGCCGTGCAGCGCCAGAATGGCCATCGCAATCTGCCAATAGCGCTGCGGCCACGCCAGATACCCGACGAACAGCAGCGGCATGGCCAACGTCACCAACAGCCAGGCGGCGCTCGCCCAGCCGCGGCCTTCCGACATGCCGCCCAGCGCCATCGAACCGAGCGCCAGCAGCGTCAACAGCGCCATCTGCGGCCAGCCGACGTCGCTGTAACCATAACCGTACTGATAAACATAGCCAATCACCAGAGTGAACAGCAGCATCGCGCCGCTGAACACGCTCAACGCCGAACGGCGGTAGCGGCCAGGCTTCACGTTGGGGCGCCACGTTGGGCGCAAATAACGCAAGAAAGGCTGGTTGCTGGCTAAGAACGGATTGGCGGACGATTTATCGCCGCTGACGCCGTAAACGAACGGCTTATCCGGCAGGCTGGGGCAAAAGGTGCCGAACAGTTTGTCCCAAAAGATAAAGCTGCCGCCGAAGTTCTTGTTCGAATAGGCCAGATCTTTGACGTGATGCACCCGGTGGTGAGCCGGCGTGACCAGGATTTTTTCCAACACGCCAAGCCGCGGCGTGAGCGCATTGTGGTTAAACAGCTGAATGCTGTAATGCAGAATCGAGACCGTGACAAAGACCGACAGCGGCACGCCCAACAGCGCCAGCAGCAAGAAGAACGGGATCGAGGTCAGCGATGAATACCAAGAGTTGCGCACCCCCAGCGACAGATTAAAGTGCTCGCCCTGATGGTGCACCAGGTGCACCGCCCAGAGCACCCGCAGATGGTGGTGCAAGCGGTGCAGCCAGTAAAAACCGAAGTCCCACGCCAGCAGCGCAAACAGCCACATCAGCAACGGCGGCCAGGCATCCAGCAGGCCCAGGCTGAAGTGCGCGGCCACGTAGCCGTAGCAGGTGATTTCCAGCCCGCGGAACAGCCACAGCATGATGTGGCCGGAATTCAGGTTGAACACCAGATCGTGCCAGTTGACCTGCCGACGCTGCACCCACTGCAACACCAGCGCCTCGCCCACCACCACAAACAGCATGAACACTATCGGCATCGCCAGACTGCTCATCCTATTTCTCCTTTCACGTTCTCTCTGCGCGCGCTTAACGCGCGCTGCACCAGCCAGCCGACGAACAGCGCCAGCAGCGCCCCGCTCACCAGATCAATCAACAGGTGGCGGCGCAGCTGCAAAATGGAAAACGCAATCGCCAACGCCCACAGGATAAATAACGCCGTCCTCAGCTTACGCCTTCGGTCGCTCAGCGCCCACACCGCCAATACCGTCAGCGCCATATGCAGCGAAGGCAGGCAATTTTGCCGCGAGTCCACCGCGCTCAGCGCCGCCAACAGCCGTGAACTGAGGCCCGCACCGCCGTCCGCCGGGTAAGTCATGGTGGTGGGCCACAGCAGATACACCGCCCCGGCGCTCAATGCGGTCAGCTGCATTGCGGTGGCCAGCCACCTGACCCGGCCCACCGGCGCCAGCAGGTAACCGAGCGGAATAATGATAAAAAACGACAGATACAGCCAAATGGCCGCCGGGTTAAACGGGATCCAACGGTCGATAGCCGATGGCGGGATCACGGCGCCCGCCCCCTGCAGGCGATCGGTGCAGGTATAAATCACCCCGACCAGCCCCCAGCCCAGCAACATCTGCCACAGCCGATACGGCAGCGTTTTCATCATGCCATCGCCTGGCGAATAATGCGCCGCCGCTTGCTGTCGAACTGCGGCATCACCGCCTGCGTCGTCAGCTGCCACTCCAGACGGTCGGCGGCGATGCCCTGGCGTGCAAACAGCGCGCTGAGCTGCGCCTGGCAGTGCGCCAATTGTTCCGTGCTGCAGTCGGCCAGCAGCTGCAGGCGCCGTTCACCGTGCTGAATCAGCCGGTAGTCGCAGCTCAGCGGCAGCGCGTTGGCGATCGCGCGGCTGCACAGATCGGCAAACACCACCTGCGGCTGCTGCCGCACATTGGGTAAAACCAGTTGGTCGTCCCGCCGCCCTTCAATGCGGGCAAGCGCCATTGTCGGTTGCCCGCAGGGGCAAGGTTCCGCTCGCCGCACCAGCACGTCGTCCAACCGATAACGCACGATTGGCTGAGTGCTGCGGGTGAAATCGGTGATCAGCGGCGTAAAACGCTGCTCGTCTATCCACTGCGGTTCGATATGCAGAAACTCCTCGTTCAGATGCAGAGTGCCGTGCGAACAGCTGGCGGCCAGAAAACCTTCCGTCGCCTGATACACCTCGCCTACCGCCGGAAACACCTGCGCCAGCAGCCGCCGATCCTGTTCCTCCAACACCTCCGCCACCGAAATCACTTTTTTGACCGCCAGCCGGATCTGCCCGCCCTGCACCGCCAGCGCCAGGGCGCGCAGCACCTGCGCCGGCGCCACGATAATGGTCGGCGCCTGCCGTTCCAGCTGCGGCAATTGCGCGGCGAAGGGAGCGAACAGATCGTAAAACGCCAGGCTCAGCCAGCGGTTGTTCACGCTGTGGTACAGGTTGTTGTCCGCCCGCAGAAACAGCGCGACGCGCTCGCCGGCGAACAGGCCATCCGGCAGCATTTTCGCCAGCATGCCGCCGGCCCACACCCGCTGCTCACGCGGGCTGACGACAAAAATGCCGCGCCGGCCCGAGGTTCCCGACGACAGTCCCACGCTGTATTTGCCGATTTTCGGGCTGAAATCCCGCTCCAGTTCGCTGCGTTGGGCGCAGGCCAGCAACGCGTCACGCTGCAATCCGGCGGTATTCATCCGGTCGAACTCCGCCATCATCAGCGCTTTGTCCATCAGCGGCCAGGCGCCGATCGGCCGCCGGCTGTAGGGCCTGAAATAAGGGCTTCGCGCCAGCACCCGCCGGGAAAACTTCTTCAACCGCCGCGCCTGATGCGCCTCCAGCGCCTGGCGATCGCGAAACCTCAGGCGGCGGGCGCGGAAATAGTGCCACAGCGTCAGCAGCGGGATCATAAGTCCCCCTCGTGGCACAGCAGAATTTCCGCGTTGCCGCTCGCCCACAGCTGGTTCAGCCGCTCCAGCGTGCGGTAGTAGGCTTTAGCGTCGTCCATCACCAGATTCGCCAGCGCGGAGGGGCCGCGCAGTTGCTGATAGCTCAGCGGCGACCAGGCCGCGTCGCTGGCCAGCAGCGTCCAACCGCCGTCGGTGAGAATACAGGCGCCAAGGTGGCCGGCCGCATGGCCGGGCAATGGCACCAGCACGATCTGCCCTTCGCTGCCCGGCAGCGCATAGCCCCGGTCGAAAGGCGCCAACAGCGCAGGCAGGCTGGTCTGCGCAAATGCCTCGATAAACTGCAAACCGCTTTCAAAGCCTTCGGGGATCAGGCCGGGGATAAAGGCGCGTTTCAAGGCGGCAAAGCCCCGCAACTCGCGGGTTTGCCGCCAGCCCTCGCCGGAGCAGATAAAATCGAGATGAGCAAAGTCGCGCAGCCCGGCAATGTGATCGGCATGAAAATGCGAAACAATCAGCGCCTGAATGTCATTGGCGGCATAGCCGGCGGCGCTCAGCTGCTGCGCCAGCGATTCGGCGGGATCGAAGTACACCGGCGTCATCTGCCGATAGATGCGGAAAATACCCGTCTGCGTCTGCTGCTGAAAATAGCGCGCATAGCCGGTATCCCACAGCCAGCGGCGTTCACCCACCTCCAGCAGATAGGCACGGGCCGGGAATTTGCAGACGCGGAATCCGGCGCCGCGCAACGCCATGCAGCCAATATGGGTGCAGTAGCCCACCTCAAAGGCGGTCACCTTAGCCATGCGCCACACCTCCCTGCAGGTTGAGCCACTCGCCGGTCAGGCGGATCCCCTCCTCCATCGAATAGCGTGGCCGGTAACCCAACTCCTCCACCGCGCGAGCCCGGCTCAGCGTCATGTCGTAATGCACCGCCGCCACGCTATAGCGCGTCAGCAACGGCTCTTTGCCGGTAAACCGCGCCGCCAGCTCCAGCCCTCCGGCCAGCAGGTGCAGCAGCGGATAAGGCACCGCCTGCAGCCGATAGCGCAGACCCAGCTGGCCGCGCAGCAGCGAATCCAGCATGTCCGCCAGCCGCTGCGGCTGATGATTGGTAATGTTATAGGCCGCACCTGAAGGCAGCTGCCGCTGCCGGCTGGCCAGATCCATCGCATGCACCACGTTCAGCACGAAGGTCAGATCCAGCAGCGCTTTGCCGCCTCCCGGCAGGCGCAGCACGCCGCGATCGCGATCGAGCTGCCGCAACAGACGCGGAACAATCACCCGGTCGTGCGGGCCGAACAGGCCCCTGGGGCGCAAAATAACGTAGGCGGTCTGCGGGTAGCGCGGCACCCGCGCGCGCAGCTGCTGCTCCGCGGCATATTTGCTGGCGGCGTAATGGTTGGCGAAGCGCCGGGCGCGGTAGGTTTCGTCAATATCCTGATGGGGCCTGAAATCAAAATAGACCGCCGGCGTGGAAATATGGACAAAGCGCCGCACGCCGCAGCGGCCCGCCGCCTCCGCCAGTTTCTCCGTCGCGGCCACGTTGGCCTGATAAAACTCCGCTTTGCTGCCCCAGGGCGCGGATTTGGCCGCGCAGTGCCAGACCCAATCGCAGCCGTTCACCAACTGCCGGCACTGTTCCGCCGTGGCCTCGGCCAGATCCAGCGGACTGAACTCGGCCCCCAGCTGCCGCAGCGCCTCGCCGGCATGCCGGTCGCGCCCGGTGGCGCGCACCTGATGGCCCGCCTCCAGCAGCCACTGCGCCGCGTTGCGCCCCAGCCCGCTGGTAGCCCCGGTGACCAGCACCTTCATGGCAACAGCACCATGCCGGCCAGCGACAGCCCGGCGGCGGTGCCGATCAGCATCACCGGCTTGCCGGGGTTAAAACGGCCGTCGGTCACCGCGGCATGCAGCGCCGTGGGGATCGACGCCGCCACCTGATTGCCGTGATAGCGGTAAATATCCACCAGCGCCTCACTGGAGACGTGCAGCCGCTTGCGCATATGCTCCAGCGAAAGATGGCTCGCCTGATGCGGCACCACGGTCGCTATCTGCGCCAGCGTCAGCCCGCTGGCCGCCAGCAGCCGGGCCAGGTAACCCTCGATCAGCGCCGATGCCTGGCGGAACAGCGGTTTGCCCTGCATATGAAACAGGAAGTCGCTGCCGGTCATGCCTGCGCGGGGATTGCGGCGCGTGCCGCCGGCGCGGATTTCGCACAGCTCGCTGCCTTCGGGATAGGTTTCCACCAGGCTCGCCAAAATGCCGCCGGTGCCGTCACCGCGCTCCACGATGGCGCAGGCCGCTCCGTCGCCAAAAATCAGCGAGGACTCTTCGTGCTCCCAGTCGATGCCGCGCGAAGCCAGGTCCGCCGAGACGATGGCGATGCGCCGGTAGGTGCCGGCGTTCAGCAAGCCGGCGGCCACCTGCAGCGCGGAGATAAAGCTGACGCAGCTGCTGTTGATGTCGAAACCGGCGGTGCCCGGCGCCAACCCGGCCACCTTGAGGATGTGCGCGGCGGTGCAAGGCAGCGCCTGCACCGATATCGCCGATGCAGAGATCAGCAGATCGATAGACTGCGCGGCGATATCGCAACGGATTAGGGCGTTTTGCAGCGCGGCGGCGGCCAGCTCGGCCTGGCTGGCGTCATCCGCGGCGTGAAAGCGGTGAATAATGCCGGAGCGTTTTTCGACGTAGCCGGCCGGTTTGCGCAGCAGGCGGTCCAGCGCGGAGGATTCCACGCGGTTTGGCGGCAACGCCGCCCCGGTGGCGATAACTTTCAGAGGCAGCAACGCGGAACAAGATTGTGTGGTCATTATTGTTGTGAGTTAACCTGAATATCCGTAAAGCGATCTCCCGGCGCAGCCTCGGCTGCGGCGGATCATCCCCGGTTTTTACATCCCAAAACGCCCCTTCAGGGCCATCGATTTTTTTTATGTGCGACAGACGGCCGGCATCCGCCGGCGAAGCAAGCGTAACAATACTGAGATATTAAGTTTACGGCAAGGAAGCAAAAATGTGCGGGCGGGGATCACAATTGCGGGCGGACGTTAGCGGCCGCCGCTGTGGTTCAGCGGCGGCGGAGAGGGTCAGCGGCGGTTACGCACCAGCTGATAGCGACGGGTCAGGTACTCTACCGGTACGCTCCAGATATGCACCAGGCGGCAGAACGGGAACAGTATGAACAGCGTCATGCCCAGTACCATATGCAGCTTGAAGATCGGCGCCACCCCTGCCAGGTAGTGGGAAGCGCCGGCGTGGAAGGTCACCACCGCCTGCGCCCAGGCCACCAGCTTTATCATTTCGCTGCCGTCCATATGCTGGGCGGAGAACGGAATGGTCAGCAGGCCGAGGCACACCTGCACCACCAACAGCGTCAGGATCATGATATCGGCAAAGCTGCTGGTGGCGCGCACCCGCGGGTTGGTCAGGCGGCGTTTCAACAGCAGCGCGCCGCCAACCAAGGTCATCAGGCCGCAGGCGCCGCCGGCGATCATCGCCAGCTTCTGCTTCACGTCGATCGGCAGGAAGGATTCATACATCCAGTGCGGCGTCAGCATGCCGAGGAAGTGCCCGGCGAAGATGCCGAGAATACCGATGTGGAACAGGTTGGAGGCCAGCCGCATGCCCTTTTTGTCCAGCATCTGGCTGGATCCGGCGCGCCAGCTGTACTGACCGTAGTCATAGCGCAGCCAGCTGCCGAGCAGGAAGATCGCTCCCGCCAGATAGGGGTAAATATCAAAGAAGAACAGGTTCAAAAATTGCATGATTATTTTCCTTTGGTTGCCGCTGCAGCCAGATCCAGATACTGCGGCGCCACTGCGCCGGCAAAGCGCCGCTGGTGCGCGGTCTGTTGTTCGGAACCGCAGCCCGGTTGTTCGCCAAGAAACGTGATCTGCTCCTCCTCCCACACCGCATCCAGCGCCTGCGGCGTATCGTCGCGCGCTTCCTTCGCCACCTGAGTTGCCAACACCTGCGCCTGCACCTCGCTGCCGGACAGCGCCAGCAGCAGGTCAAACAGCACCGCATAAGGGCTTTCCCGCTGCCGCAGCCGGGCGCCCAGCAGCGCCAGAATCGGCGCGATGTCCTGCAGCCCTTCGCGCGCCTGCGTTGCGCTGCGGCTGGCCAGATACTCCAGATACAACGGCAGGAAGTCCGGCAGCTCGCGGCTGTCGATCTGCAACCCGGCGGCGCGATACTGCGCCATCAGGTCGACCATCGCCTGGCCGCGATCGCGCGATTCGCCGTGCACGTGCTCGAACAGCAGCAGCGAGGTGGCGCGGCCGCGGTCGAACAGCTCGCAATAGTCGGCCTGCGTGTCCAGTAACGGCCGGGCGCACAGGCGGCGGATAAACAGGATCAGCTGCGCGCTGTGGTGCAGATCCAGCTCGCTGGCCGGTTCCAGCGCTTCGATCAGCGTCTGCTGATGGTCGAATAGCGCCTGCTCCGGGTAGTCCAGCAGGCGGGCGATCGCTTTCAGGCTGATCATGAAGCATCCTCCGGGCGTACGGTTTTTTGCGTCACGTCGATGGCGTCGATGCGGCGGCTGTTGAACAGGTTGAACTTGCCGTCGCTGCCGTGGCAGCCGTCGCCGAAGCTAAATCCGCAGCCCTTGCTTTCCGGGAAGGCTTCGCGCGCCAGCTCGCGGTGGCTGGACGGCACCACGAAGCGGTCCTCATAGTTGGCTATCGCCAGATAGCGGTACATTTCCTGCGCCTGCGCCTCGCTCAGCCCGACCTGCTCCAGCGCGCTGGTATCCACCACGCCGTCGACGGTCTCTGCGCGTTTGTAGTGGCGCATCGCCAGCATGCGCCTGAGCGCCAGCAACACCGGTGCGGTGTCGCCGGCGGTCAGCAGGTTGGCCAGGTACTGCACCGGAATGCGCAGGCTTTCTACGTCCGGCAGCACGCCGCTGTGCGCCAGCTCGCCGGCGTCGGCGGCCGACTGAATCGGCGACAGCGGCGGCACGTACCACACCATCGGCAAGGTGCGATACTCCGGGTGCAGCGGCAGCGCCAGCTTCCAGTCCATCGCCATTTTGTACACCGGCGACTGCTGGGCGGCTTCGATCACGCCCTGCGGCACGCCGTCCGCCAGCGCCTGAGCAATCACCGCCGGGTCATGCGGATCGAGGAAGATATCCAACTGGCTCCGGTACAGATCCTTATCGTTTTCCACCGCCGCCGCCTGTTCGATGCGATCGGCGTCGTACAGCAGCACGCCGAGGTAGCGAATGCGGCCGACGCAGGTCTCCGAGCACAGCGTCGGCTGGCCGGCCTCGATGCGCGGGTAGCAGAAGATGCACTTCTCGGACTTGCCGCTCTTCCAGTTGAAGTAGATTTTCTTGTAGGGGCAACCGGTCAGGCACATGCGCCAGCCGCGGCATTTATCCTGATCGATCAGCACAATGCCGTCTTCGCCGCGCTTGTAGATCGCCCCGCTCGGGCAGGTGGCGACGCAGGCCGGGTTCAGGCAGTGTTCGCATAAACGCGGCAGATACATCATGAAGGTGTTTTCGAACTGGCCGTACATTGCCTTTTGCATGTTGTCGAAGTTTTTGTCCTGCGAACGCTTTTCGAATTCGCCGCCGAGGATCTCCTCCCAGTTCGGACCCTTTTCAATCTTCTTCATGCGCTGGCCGGTGATCAGCGAACGCGGACGCGCCACCGGCTGATGTTTGCCCTGCCTGGCGGTGTGCAGATGCTGGTAGTCGTAGTCGAAGGGTTCGTAGTAGTCATCCAGCGCCGGCACATCCGGGTTGGCGAAGATTTTCGACAGCAGGCCGACGCGGCTGCCCATGCGCGGTTCCAGCTTGCCGTTGATTTTACGGATCCAGCCGCCCTTCCACTTCTCCTGATCTTCCCAGGCCTGCGGATAACCGACGCCGGGCTTGCTTTCCACGTTGTTGAACCAGGCGTACTCCATGCCTTCGCGGCTGGTCCAGACGTTCTTGCAGGTTACCGAACAGGTATGGCAACCGATGCACTTGTCCAGGTTCAACACCATGCCGACTTGAGAACGAATTTTCATTGGGTTTTCTCCTGCTGGCTGCCCTGCGCGTAGTCGTTGCCTTCGCCGTCTAACCAATCGATATTGTTCATCTTGCGCACCACCACGAACTCATCGCGGTTGGAGCCGACGGTGCCGTAGTAGTTGAAGCCGTAGGCCAGCTGCGCGTAACCGCCGATCATGTGGGTCGGTTTCGGGCAGGCGCGGGTCACCGAGTTATGGATGCCGCCGCGCTGGCTGGTGATTTCCGAGCCGGGAATATTCACGATGCGCTCCTGGGCGTGGTACATCATGGTCATGCCGGCCGGGATACGTTGGCTGACCACCGCCCGCGCCGTCAGCGCGCCGTTGGCGTTGAAGGCTTCGATCCAGTCGTTGTCCGCAATGCCCAGCTCTTTGGCGTCGTCTTCGCTCAGCCAGACGATCGGTCCGCCGCGCGACAGGGTCAGCATCAGCAGGTTGTCGCTGTAGGTGGAGTGGATACCCCACTTCTGATGCGGCGTCAGGAAGTTCAGCGCTTTCTCTTTGTTGCCGTTCGGCTTGCTGTTCAGCAACGGCTGCGCAGCGCGGGTGTCGATCGGCGGCCGGTACACCAGCAGGCTTTCGCCGAAAGCGCGCATCCATTCGTGATCCTGATACAGCTGCTGACGGCCGCTGAGGGTGCGCCAGGGGATCAGCTCATGCACGTTGGTGTAGCAGGCGTTGTAGGACAGGTGTTCGTCTTCCAGCCCGGACCAGGTGGGGCTGGAAATGATTTTGCGCGGTTGGGCCTGGATATCGCGGAAGCGAATTTTTTCGTCTTCCTTGTTCAGCGCCAGATGACGATGATCGCGCCCGGTGATGTTGCTCAGCGCCTCCCAGGCTTTCACCGCCACCTGGCCGTTGGTTTCCGGCGCCAGCGACAGGATCACTTCCGCCGCATCGATGGCGCTGTCAATCTTCGGCCGCCCCGCCGCCGGGCCGTCGGCCTTCACGTAGTTCAGCTGTTTCAGGAAGTCGATCTCGGTCTGGGTGTTCCAACTGATGCCTTTACCGCCATTGCCCAGCTTGTCCAGCAGCGGGCCAAGCGAGGTGAAGCGTTCGTAGGTCGCCGGGTAGTCGCGTTCCACCGCAATGATGTGCGGCGCGGTTTTGCCGGGAATCAGGTCGCATTCGCCCTTTTTCCAATCCTGCACGCCGTAAGGCTGCGCCAGCTCGGCGGCGGAGTCGTGTTGGATAGGCAGGGTCACCACGTCGGTTTCCTGGCCCAAATGGCCGACGCAGACGTCGGAGAACGCCTTGGCGATGCCCTTGTAAATCTCCCAGTCGCTCTTTGAATCCCAGGCCGGATCGACCGCCGCCGACAGCGGGTGAATAAACGGATGCATGTCCGAGGTATTCATGTCGTCTTTTTCGTACCAGGTGGCGGTCGGCAGCACGATGTCGGAATACAGACAGGTGCTGGACATGCGGAAGTCGAGCGTCACCACCAGATCCAGCTTCCCTTCGCCGCCCCGTTCGCGCCATTCCACCTCTTCCGGCATCACGCCGCCCTGCTGGCCGAGATCCTTGCCCTGAATGCCGTGCTCGGTGCCCAGCAGGTATTTGAGCATGTACTCATGGCCCTTGCCGGAGGAGCCCAGCAGGTTGGAGCGCCAGACGAACAGGTTGCGCGGGAAGTTCTGCGGGTTATCAGGCTGCTCGGCGGCGAAGCCCAGCGCGCCCGACTTCAGGCTGTCGACGGTGAACGCCACCGGCGTCTGGCCGGCGGCTTTGGCCTGCGCCGCCAGGTGTAGCGGGTTGGTGCCCAGCTGCGGCGCCGACGGCAGCCAGCCCATGCGCTCGGCGCGCACGTTAAGGTCGATCAGGCTGCCGCTGAAGCGCGATTTATCCGCCAGCGGCGACAGCAGTTCATCGGTACCGACGGTTTCGTAACGCCACTGGCTGGCGTGGTTGTAGAAGAACGACGTGCTGTTCATATGACGCGGCGGACGCTGCCAGTCGAGGCCGAACGCCAGCGGCAACCAGCCGGTTTGCGGCCGCAGCTTTTCCTGGCCGACGTAGTGCGCCCAGCCGCCGCCGCTTTGGCCGACGCAGCCGCAGAAGATCAGCATGTTGATCAGCCCGCGGTAGGTCATATCCATGTGGTACCAGTGGTTGACGCCTGCGCCGACGATGATCATCGAGCGGCCGCGGGTTTTCTCGGCGTTTTCCGCGAACTCACGGGCGATGCGGATGATATTGTGGCGCGATACGCCGGTGATCTGCTCGGCCCAGGCCGGCGTATAGGCCTTGACGTCATCGTAGCTCTCGGCGCAGTTGGCGTCGTTCAGGCCGCGTTCCAGGCCGTAGTTGGCCAGCGTCAGATCATAGACGCTGGTCACCAACGCCTCGCGGCCGTCCGCCAGGCGCAGGCGTTTTACCGGCAGCTTGTGCAACAGGATCTCTTCCAGCGCGACGCTGTTGACATGTTCGCCTTCGGCGCCGCCGCTCTTGATGCCGCCGAAATACGGGAAGCCCACTTCGGCCACCTCGTCATGGCTGCCCAGCAGGCTCAGCTGCAGCTCGACGTCCTGCCGATCTTTGCCTTCGCGCTGCTCGAGGTTCCACTTGCCCTTTTCGCCCCAGCGGAAACCGATGGAGCCCTGCGGCGCCACCGGTTCGCCGCTGCACCGATCGATAGCGACGGTTTTCCACTGCGGATTATTTTCTTGCCCCAGGCCGTCCACCAGATCGGCGGCGCGCAGCAGGCGACCGGCGGCATAATGCCCGCCTTCACGCGGCTCCAGCAACACCAGCATCGGCATGTCGGTATAGCGGCGCACATAGTCGCGGAAGTAGCTCACCTCGCGGTCGAGGTGGAACTCTTTCAGCATCACGTGGCCCATCGCCAGAGCCATCGCGCTGTCGGTGCCCTGCTTGGGGTTCAGCCAGTGGTCGCACAGCTTGGCGACCTCGGCGTAATCCGGCGTCACCGCCACGGTTTTGGTGCCCTTGTAACGCACCTCGGTGAAGAAGTGGGCGTCCGGCGTACGCGTCTGCGGCACGTTGGACCCCCAGGCGATAATGTAGGACGAGTTGTACCAGTCGGCGGACTCCGGCACGTCGGTCTGTTCGCCCCAGGTCATCGGCGAAGCCGGCGGCAGGTCGCAGTACCAGTCGTAGAAGCTCAGGCAGGCGCCGCCGATCAGCGACAGATAGCGCGCGCCGGCGGCGTAGGACACCATCGACATCGCCGGGATCGGCGAGAAACCGATAATGCGGTCTGGGCCGAAGGTTTTGGCGGTGTAAACGTTGGAGGCGGCGATCAGTTCGTTGACCTCCTGCCAGCTGGAGCGTACAAAGCCGCCGCGGCCGCGCGCCACTTTATAGCTGTTGGCTTTTTCAGGATCGCTGACGATAGACCCCCAGGCGTCGACCGGATCGCTGTGCTGTGCCCTGGCTTCGCGCCACAGCTTGAGCAGGCGCTTGCGCATCAGCGGATATTTCAGCCGGTTGGCGCTGTAGAGGTACCAGGAATAGCTGGCGCCGCGCGGGCAGCCGCGCGGCTCGTGGTTAGGCAGGTCCGGACGGGTTCGCGGGTAGTCGGTCTGTTGGGTTTCCCAGGTCACCAGGCCGTTTTTTACGTAAATCTTCCAGCTGCAGGAGCCGGTGCAGTTCACGCCATGGGTGGACCGCACCACCTTATCGTGCTGCCAGCGGCTGCGGTAGCCGTCTTCCCAGTCGCGGTTGGTGTTCAGCGTCTGGCCGTGTTCGCCAGAAAAAGGCTCCGCCAGCTGCTTGAAATAGCGGAAACGGTCTAAAAATTTGCTCATCCGGAAGGCTCCTGAAGGCTCTTGTCGTTATAAGAAGACATGCTCAATCTGCAGCCAAGCCTACTGAGGGCGGTGCGGCGGCAATTTGATTGCGATCAAGAGAAAGCGGGAGGCGAGATGGACCGGCCGGGGGAAGTACCACCAAAGTATAGGATTGGGGGTTTAAGTTAATGCGTTGAAATTAAACATTAATTTACATTTAAACCGAAGAGGGGGGACGAGATGAACGGCGGATGGGGTATTTGGGGGTAGAGCACGTGCGGGGAGTGACTCCCCGCACCACATTCACAGGTTGCGATTGAGGTAATAGCGATTGTCGACCGCTATTGGTAATGACATCCCTCTATTGCACATTGAGCAGGCTGTAATTGGCGCATCGCTCAAATATCTGCGATATACCAGTCGCGGTGGTCGTCATCCTGATAAATGCCGTTACACCAAAAATCCAGACAAATCATTCTTTTCGTCAGCGCCAACCCCGCTTCGAATTTGATGCGATATTCGATCACTTGCGCATCCCCACGGCCCCTATCCTGGCGCCGAATCGATGTCGCCTCGGTCAGGGAACCCAGGCGCAACACATTCTGGCTTTTGGCATCGTCGATCCCTTGCGGGTAGTCGTAACTGGTACTGAACTGCAGCGTACCGGTTTTCTCCGCGGCCAGGTTGCCGCTGGCTTGCAAGGCGAATACCCGGATTTCGGCCGCCAGCATGCGCCCGCTCTCCAGGCCGCTATGCAGCAAGCCCGCACGCAGCACCAACTCTTGCCTGTGCGGATCGATCACCGTCATCCCTTTGCAATGTCGCACCTGCGGGTATCCGCCGATGCCTAAGCCCGGGCCTCCGGGGCGCTTGCTGTCATCGCCAATGCACAAGCCGTCAAGCGTTACCCCCGACGGCGTCGACTGGGTCAGCTGCGCCCCTTCGGCCAGGTTGAATTGCGGATCGTTTATCAGGACGCCTGCACCGCTGCCCGATAAAAAGTGGACCGGCCGGGCCAACGCGAGCCTCGGGCTGTTAAACACGCAGGCGCCTCCACTGCCGGCAGGGGTTTTAACAATAAAACGCAGGTTGCTATCGTCGCCCTGAACGCAGGCCGAAAAGGCATTCCATACCAGGGAAGCGCCGGGCGACGTGCCGAGCTGTGTGAGGTCAATCACTTGCTCATCGGTGCAACGCGCGGCGCTGCAGCTGTTCATGGTGATGCCGTTGCAGTTTCCGGCAATGTAAGGCGTACCCACATCGTCTGCGGCGGCATTGGCAATGCTGCTGCAGGCAAACGGCTGCGCGCTCTTAACCGGCTCGTACGCGTCATCCAGCGCAAACCCCAGGTAATACCCTTTGCTGCATTTCCACACATAGGGCGAGCCAACGTGCGTGCTGGCCCCCTGAATGCAACAGGCGTGGATACAGCTGCGGAACACTTCCCGGGTTAAAAAGCTGTTCCACTGGTGCGTGGCGCGGCCCACCTTCCAGCCGCGATAACAAACCCCTTCGATGCTTAAATGCTCACAGCCTGCATTTTGCACGTGTAAACCGACGCCAAACGTCGTTTTATTGTTTCTGAGCTCCAGGTTTTTCAACGCCAGCCCGCGGAAAAAGCCGCCGGAAAAGTAAAACCCCTGTTTCTCGGTATTGAAAACAATGACCGCGCCGTCATCGTTGGTGCCTTCAATGGTAATACCCAACTGTTGTCCGGTGACCAACGGCGTGAGATCGACGCCATCAGCCAGGAACAGCTGGCCGCTGAAAACAAGGTGTTTACAGGCGCGATGCGCATTCATAAATGCCCTACGGTCGTCCGACACCCCATCCAGCCTGGCGCCGAACCAACGGTAGTCTCCAGGCGCTGCGGCGTTGAACATGCGTTTCCAACGCTTGCTTTGGTGCGTAACAAGTATGCTGCCGCCGTCATCGCGGCTGGTCATATCGGTGTGATCGTAATAAAAGTCACCGCCGCCGCCTTTGCCGTCGGCGTAATAAGACGCAACGGCGATCCGTTGCCCCGGGAACGCCGGCTCCGTGGTTCTTAACGCCGCGATGCTCGGGCAGTTCGTCACCGGTTCTGCGCTCGTAGAAGTGGCGAAAATGGTCATCATCGTGATGTCCTTATGCAATAACAGGGAAAGGGTTCCGAAGAAACCGGCCAATCCCCGTAGCGGTAATTACTCGTTGAAATAACTGCCCCACTCTTTTTCCACGCTTTTTGGCATGAAATGACAGAACCCGGCGCCAGGCGTAAACGTCAGCTCGCCAAAGTAAATTCGCCCTTCCACCTGATAAAAATCAACGCGCACGTATGAAAACTGCCTGGCGGTCAACTCCGCCAAACGGATCATTTCGTCTAATTTTTCTGGGCGACTGGCCGGTGTGAGGCTATTTTCCGTCATCCCCATGCGGATATTGGTTCTATTCCAACTGACATCGAACACGTCTCGACGGTGCTCGCCAAAGCGCTGATAATCCACCTGAATGAAGATGCAGATGTTCCCGTCACGATTAAAACAATGAAATTTAATATCGTTCGGTATTTCCCCATTATCCAACAGCAATCGCTCCGCCATAATCTGTGGAACAATATCCTGGTAGTGCTTCTCGCGGCATTGGTAATAAAAGTTGGTATTTAGCCAGTTGGAGGACAGATCGTATAGTTCACTATAACTGACCTGGCTTTTGTCAAACACCAATTTATTGTACCCGCTGCCGTGATTGGCCTTCAGCACAAAAGCATTCGGCAAACGCTGATACATCTCATAGGTGAGTTCCTTGCCATGAGCATAGAGTTCGACCAGATACTCCTCTCCCCACAGCCCGGCGATAAACTCTCTGACTTTGTATTTATCCGACAGCGTAGTGTATATTTTTCTCGGGTAAACTTTGCGCCGCATTATCTTTTCATTAAAGCAGGTTGGGTGAGAAAGATGGGGGATCCTTTTAAAATGCATTGCGTACTTCACTTGATGATATAAGGCATCCGGAACGTGCTTATATAGACGCTTAACAAGATTGTACAACATAATCATTCCTTAACTTGCAAAAAAAGGTAGGTAAACCAGAGGGTAATGAGTGGTGGGTCGATTATCGCCGTGGGAAACCATTAAAATAAATTAATAAAAGCCAATGCGGCGTCTCCTTTCGCCGGCGTAAATAATCATAATAAAATAGAAGACAAAATTAAAATAATAATAATTAACATTGGGCAAGCGATAAACCGCCTTATTTCCGCTTAAATTTTTTAATCAGCACTGGAATGCAATAAAAGCAGGTGATTTGCAGCCGAGTTATTTTCCCCCGCTGGAAAAAGGCGTTAAGCACAAATAGAGATATAAACTCGGAAAACAATGTCGATATCGCCGCGCCCATCAAGCCGTAACGCGGTATCAGTAAAATATTCAGCACGACATTGATCACGGCGACAATCGGCATTTTAAGCGCGATAAAGCGATAGCCGGAGAACAAGACCATGCTTCTGTAGGAAACGGTGCCCAGCGCGCCAAACATCGCAGTCAGGGTGCAGACGGCCAAAATGGCGGCCGACGGCTGAAATTCTGCGCCGTATAACAGTTCAATCACCGGTTGCGCAAACCAGACGAAAAACAGCAGTACCGGCAGAGATATCATCAGCACGATCAGGTTGAGCAGCCGGATCCGATACGCCTGTTCCTCAGGCTGCCTGCTGCCCGCAATGCCGGGCATCAGCGAGGTAATCATCGCCATGGGAACGAACACCCACCCCTGCGCCAACGTTGTCGCCGCACTGTACCAGCCGACCGCCTGAGTGCCGAGCATATTGCCCAGCATGAGTTGGTCTATCCGGGTATAAATGACGATCGATAAGCTGGATACCGCCAGCGGCAGGCCCACGCTGAACAGGTATTTTTCATAACTTTTGATTAACCGGCGCGGGGCGGCGATCTGCGCGCGGTTTTCACGGCGAAACATCCAGCGCCTGACCAGATAAGGTATCGCGCTGCTGACGATATAAGGCACAGCGAACCACGCCAAACTCAGTTCGGCATGAACCAACCCCAGGCGCAGCAGGATAGACAATATCAGCACGGCGTTGTTGATAATGGTATTGCGCTTCGATTTCAACGTGGCGTCATAGTAAATCTTGTAGACGTCCTGCACGGAGAAATAGGCGCTGGCCAGCATCAGCACCAGCATTACCACCTCAGTGGTATCGCGGAACAGGAGTTGCCAAACCAGCAAGGGCAGCGCCGCCAGCAAAAATAGCCTGCGCCGGATGCGCATCGAAGCCATCATCAGACGAATACCGCTGGCGCGCCTGCGTGCGATGCGGTTAAAAATGATGCTATCGGCCCCCAGCTGGGCCAAGGGCACCAGCACCGCCACCGTCGCCAACAGGTAATTAATGGCGCCAAACTGGCCAGGCCCTAAATAACGAGCAACATAGATAGAAACGAAAATTCCGGACAGGCTCAGGGAAATGCGCTCAACCATCAGCCACATGGCATTAACGAGAATCGCCTTCATCCCTTCTGTAAACCTCTTGCCGGCGATACTGGCGGGAAAACGCAAGCCCGGCCAATCTCAATTGCTTTAACAGTGTACAAATCCGCTCCTATGGCCATCATGCAGGCCCACCCGCAAATACGGATCCGCCCGGCGGGCAAACGCGCTAAGCCATTGTTATTACCACTATCAAACCGGCGATGCAATCCTCCTTTCCTCCACGGCGGCCTGCACTTTTCCCACCGGCAATTCGCCGGCCCGGCACTGCCTTGTTGTCAAAGGGGAATGGCAAGCCAAGCCCATTTGCTCCATTAAAAGGTTGCATCCCTGCCGCCGGCGTGATGCCGGCCCTTCCCTCACTGTCCGCGCGGCGCGCCGACAGATTAACCCCTTGCCCCGTCTCTATATAAAATCACGCTACCGCCCTTGGGTTACAGCTCCCAATGTGCATGTTTTATTTTTGAACGACGCGCAATTAATTCGGCTCTCCAACCGTTAACTGCGATAAGTCATTGCCTTTACGAGAGCGCTTTATTTCTATTTAACCCGCTCGTACCTAATGGTTCTTTCTATGGCCGAAGTCAGATCCACGGGGGCGACAAATCCATTGCTGACGCTGCTTTTAAATTGCGTCCTGGTGCAAAAATCCCTCACCAGGCTGCGATTGATAAGAAACTTTTTTCGGCTTATTTTGCTCAGCACATCAAGCGCTGCTGCGCCGCAGATCCCCAAAAAATAGGGAATATGCATGCTTTTCCTATTTTTCCCCAACGAAGAAGAGATGGCGGCTATCCATTCATTTACCGTCATATCCGGCTTATCGGCGTAGTTGCTGATGTGATAGAGCGGCTGGAGATCCAATTCATATTCCAGCTTGGCGGCGATGTTTTCGACATACGACATGGACTTCATGTTTTTACCGCTGCCGATCATCACCAGGCGGCCGCTGGCGATGCGATAAAGCAGCGTATACAGAGCGTCATAATGGCCTTCGCCGAAGACTTCCGTCGGGCGAATGATCGCCAACTTATTGCCGTTATCGGCCCGGCGCCAGGCCTCATACACATACTCGGCCTCGAGCTTGGATTTACCGTAGTGATGCAGGGGCAAAATATCCCCTTCCTCATCGATCTCCCGTTTGACCGGGACGTAAACATCCACCGAGGAGGTGAAGATAATCTGGCGAATATCCAGCAGCGACGCCATCATGCACAGATTGCGGGCGCCCTGAACGTTAACCTGATAATGCAACGCGGAAGAATGAGTGCCGTTTTGCTCCGCCGCGGCGAGGTTGATCAGCGCGTCGCACCCTTTCAAAGGCTTAAGCAATGTCTGCGGCTCGGTCACGTCACCGTAGTGGTGCAGACCGGGAAACTGCGGGCTTGGCTGTTTATCAATAATCGTCAAACTGAGATCGCTACGCGCATTCAGACGTTTCACCAGACGGGTTCCTATAAAACCGGAGCCGCCGATAATTGCTACTTTACGCTTATCCATAATTTGTCACTCAGCCAGGTTTCCCATTATTTCCACCTCATATGAGGTGGAACGCCAATACGCGTTAGATAATGCAATCCAGACTGAACACATTTCGCAAGGCTTTCAAATAACAAATAATGAAATAAGCGCGTTAGGAATCGGTGAAATTTTCAATACAAGTGAAATTTTAACGACGATTAATTCTTAACCTCATAAGCAACCTGATACTGCACGGTTTTATTAGGCAAAATGAGATTAATCCTACCATGCACGGCAGCCGCCGTTGTCTCATATTTCATGGTGTCCTTTCCCTGTTTAGGATCGACGCATTCAATCGTCGCCTGGGCCATCCTTCCCCCCTCATAGAGGCAAAGCAGCGTCTGCGGGATGTCGTTTTGCGCGTTATTCAGCGTCAGCGTCAACATCACGCGCGTGTTGTTTTGAATATCATTAATCATCGGCGGCCGGGTTTGATTCCCCAGCACATAGGAGAAATGTGAGATAACCAGCAATGATAAAAACACCGCCAGGTACTTCACCGCGATGGTTGTTGGCATAGAGAAAAAGCCGCGTAGCATCGTCACCTTGCTAACCTCGGGGCCTTTTTTAACCTCAGGCGCCGATGTCGATTTCTCGGCGGATTTTTTCGCTACATCGCTCTCCGGTGATTCATCTATTTCCGCATTCAGACTCTCATTATTATCGTTATTTTCAGACATTTCTGCTTGCGTATTTTTATTATCGACACCTTCATCAACCCATATTTCATCACCCTCCAATTCATCTTCTTCGGATATAAAGTGAAATGCTGCCCTATTCTCCACCTTATAACCCAAACGAGGAATGGTTCTAATAATCGTGTGCCCCGTGTCGTCAATTTTCTGACGTATCGATTTAATTGTTTGATTTATGGTTGAATCTGAGCAATATGTCCCTTTCCAAATATTTTCTATAATTTCCGTTCGGCTAACCAGTTCTGGGGACTTGTCGACAAGGAGTGAAAGGATCTGATACTCCTTCCAGCGCAGGCGAAACTTTTTCCTGGTGGGCGTCAGCACATCGAGATTCCTAATCTTTATTCTTTTATCAAGATTCACTATTAATTTCCTTAGCGTGCTTGTCCTGTACACTTTGTATAGAAACATGAAAAAATGTTCAAGAAATTAAATGTAAACCCAATACCTTGAGTCATAGGGTATTTTCTTTTATAAAAACCTTCCGATTTCATTTTTCACATCCCTTCATATAAGTAAGCGCCATTTATCCCAATGGCGAATCATCCCTGTTCGGCAGCATGGAGCACCCTCACGATTGCCGGCAATGAAATCAGACATCACACTGATAACAAAAGCAAAAGCGACACAACCCGCACCTCATCCATCATGTGAAATTGTGAAATCGTTAAAGCACAACAATTAAACACAACTTCCCCCTGCCTTTTTGGCGCCAGATAGCCTACAAAAAGCCAGCAAAAACAGAATGAGAGTTGTCTGATTTAATCGGCATGACAGATATTAGGGATGCGATGCGCCATTTACGGAAGCGCTAATTGACGGCACTAAGACATGAAATAATAAATAAGGTATAGGATAGCTATTTCCATGCCGTACACCTGATTATCGCCCTGAATTTGGTTCTAAAAACCTCGGGTCAATAAAAACAAAACACAGCATCAATAAAATATTACCGGGCCACCGAAAAAAGAGGGGAAAATAGATACGACTATAAAAAAAGAAAAGTGCGGCAAGCAAGAATAAGAATTTTACCTAAATACAGAAAATTTCACTGAGAGGAAGCAAGACTATCGCCGGCGGCGAAGATGAAGATAATGACAAGCGGCCCCCTCCACGGAGAGGGCCTGCGGCCATAATAACGTCAGACCCTTTTTTTGCGGCCGTATACCGCCCAGGTGATCACGACGCAAAGGACATAGAACACCAGAAAAATTTTCATCGCGCCGGCGGGCGAACCGGTCAACGCCAATGAGGTGCCGAATGCCTGAGGAATAAAGAAACCGCCGGCAGCGCCGATGGCCGAGATAAAGCCCAGCGCGGCGGCGGAGTCCGTAACGGCTTCGCGCTGTGCGCTTTCATCGCTGCCGCCCGCCGCTTTAACGCGCTCGACGGTGATTTTGCGAAAGATTACGGCAATCATCTGGAAAGTCGACCCGCTCCCCAACCCGGCGGTCAGGAACAGCAGCATAAAGACGCTATAGAAGGCGATAAAGGAACCGGGATGCGCGCCACCCGGCAAAGTGAAGAACAGCAGTGCGGCAAATACCGCCATCAGAACGAAGTTGATCAACGTCACCTTTACCCCGCCAAAACGATCGGACAACGCCCCGCCTGCCGGCCGCGCCAGCGCCCCCAGGAAGGGGCCGAAGAAGGCATAGTGCAGAATGACCACGTCCGGGAACTGCGTTTTTGACAGCATGGCAAAACCGGCGGAAAAACCGATGAACGAACCGAAGGTGGCGAGATACAGCAGGCTCAACACCCACAGATGCCCACGCTTCAGCACCGGCAGTTGCTGGCGCAGAGAAGCCTTGGAGGCCGCCAGATCGTTCATGCCAAACCAGGCGGCCAACGTGGCGAACAGCAGAAAAGGCACCCAGATCCAGGCGGCGTTTTCCAGCCATAGCTGGCTGCCGTCCTGCTGGCTTTGCGCCGTGCCGCCAAACAGACCGAACATGGCGAAGGAGATTGCCAAGGGAGCGGCCAGCTGCATCACGCTAACGCCCAGGTTGCCCAACCCGCCGTTCAGCCCCAGCGCGCCGCCCTGCCGGGCCTTGGGAAAGAAGAAGCTGATGTTGGCCATGCTGGAGGCGAAGTTGGCGCCGGCAAAACCGCACAGCAGCGAAATAACGACAAATACGCTGAACGGCGTGCTGCTGTCCTGTACCGCAAATCCCAGCCACAGGCAGGGGATCAGCAGAAAACAGGTGCTGATGGCGGTCCAACGTCGGCCGCCGAAAATCGGAATGACGAACGAATAAGGCACCCGCAGGATGGCGCCGGAAACCGAAGGCAGCGCGGTCAGTAAAAATAGCTGGTCGGTAGTGAAATTGAAGCCAACCTTGTTCAGGTTAACCGCCACCGCGCTGAACAACATCCAGACGCAGAAGGCCAACAGCAGGCAGGGAATGGAAATCCACAGATTACGGCTGGCGATGCGCTGGCCGCGCTCTTGCCAAAAAGCGCTGTCTTCAGGACGCCAGTCCTGAATGACCGCACCGGTTTTCTTTGATGATGGCGTTGCAAATTGCGACATAAAAACCTCAAACACGGAGAATCACTTCGCACACCCTAGGGGGCGCCCCCTGCGGCAAAGTTGATGTATATCAACGCAGGTGCAAGTAGTTGACGCACGAAAACCCCCTCTCCGCCCTTTATGAGTACGGGACGAATGTTAATAAAAATAATATAAATCAATTGATTAAATGATTTGTTTTTTAGCGGTGACCGCACATTCGCACGAAGCGGAAACTAGTGGGTACTTCATTCGAGGTATGGGGTTATGCTCAGGGATAATGAAAAATAGCGCTGCACCATGACTACCTTGCCTCCGCCGCCTGCGGCGGTCGCTTCTTTTCCCTGGGGAACCCCGTATATGAAACGCCTGCTGGCTCCACTTTCCATCGTTAACCAGGTCGCTCTGCTGATGTTGCTGCTGGGCATTCTGGGGGTGGCCGGCATGGGGATTTCCGCCTGGATGTCGCAAAGCATCCAGGGTAACGCGCATGCCATCAACAAGGCCGGCTCGCTGCGCATGCAGAGTTATCGCCTGCTGGCGCAGGTGCCGCTGGACGCGCGCCATGAGGCGCTGATTCACGAGCTGGAACAAGATGAAAACAGCCCCGACCTGCGGCGTTCCGTTGAACAGGAAGGGCTGGCGCAGCCCTTCGGCGCCCTGCGCGATTACTGGCGGCTGACGCTGCAGCCGCAGCTGCGCGCGGCTCAACGCCCCGCCGACGCTGCGCCACAGGTTGCGCACTTCGTTCGCCTGGTGGACCAGCTGGTGTCGGATATCGACAAACAAACCGAACGGCGGTTGCTGATGGTGACGCTGGTGCAGGCGGGATTCATCGCCCTGACGCTGCTGCTGTTGATCGGCACCACCTGCTACCTGCGCCGCCGGTTGCTTCACCCCTGGCGACAGCTGGTGGAAATGGCGCTGGCGGTCGGTCGCGGCGACTTCAGCCGCCGTTTTGCCCAGCGCGGTCACCAGGATGAAATGGCATCGCTTGGCGGCGCGCTGAACACCATGTCCGACGAGCTATCCGCCACCTACAGCGGGTTGGAGCAGCGAGTGGCGGAAAAAACCGCCGATCTGCAGCAGAAAAACCAAGTGCTGAGCTTCCTGTATCGCGCCAGCCGCCAGCTGCACGCCAGTGAACCGCTGTGCAGCCGTTTGACGCCGATACTCAATCAGCTGCAAGCGCTGACGCCGCTGCGCGCCATCCAGGTGCGGCTGTACGAAAACGACAGCCAGCAGCCCCTGTTGCAATTGAGCGGCAACCAGCCGCTGCGGCCGGAACACTGCCACAACCCGGTCTGCAGCGCCTGCCTGCACGACAGCGACCGCCAACAGGACGACAACCCCTCCCTGAGCTGGAGCCTGAGCGACAAACTGGGCGACTACGGGGTGATCGTGGCGCAACATTCGCCGCATCGGCCGCTGAACGACGATCACCGCCAACTGATCAATACCCTGGTCGAGCAGTTGACCAGCGTGCTGGCGATAGAACGCCAGGTCGATCATCAGCAGCAGCTGATGCTGATGGAGGAACGGGCGGCAATTGCGCGCGAACTGCACGACTCTATCGCTCAATCGTTGTCCTGCCTGAAGATGCAAACGGCCTGCCTGCAAATGCAGGGGAGTGAACTTTCCGCCGACAGCCAGGCGCTGGTGCGGCAAATGCGGGAAGAGCTGAACGGCGCCTATCGCCAACTGCGCGAGCTGCTGACCACCTTCCGCCTGCGTTTGACCGAACCCGGTCTGTTGGCCGCGCTGCAGTCCACGGTGGCGGAATTCACCCCCAAACTGGGTCTGACTATCGCGCTCGACTACCAGTTGGGCCCGCGCACTGTTCCTGCCTATCAGGCCATCCATTTGCTGCAAATCGCCCGTGAAGCGTTAAGCAATATCCACAAACACGCCGCTGCCAGCGAGGTGAGCATCCAGGTGTTAAACAAACGCGGCGAAGTGACGCTGCGCGTCTGCGATAACGGCCGCGGCCTGCCTGCGGAAACCTCGCGGCCCGATCATTATGGCTTGATCATCATGCGCGACCGCGCCAAAAGCCTGCACGGCCGCTGCGAGATCTTGCCGCGCAGCGGCGGCGGCACCGAGGTTCGGGTGACCTTCAAACCTGACAACCACGCCATCGATTAACGGAGACCACATGACGACTGAAACCGCCGCCACCATTTTGCTGATAGACGACCACCCGATGTTGCGCAACGGCGTTAAACAGCTGATCGGCATGGATGAACGTCTGCAGGTCATCGCCGAAGCCAGCAATGGCGAACGGGGTGTGACCTTGGCTGCGCAATATGATCCGGACCTGATCCTGCTCGATCTGAACATGCCGGGCATCAACGGGCTGGAAACTCTCGATCGCCTGCGCCAAACCGATTTGTCTGGCCGTATCGTGGTGTTCAGCGTGTCAAATCATGAAGACGATGTCGTCAGCGCATTGAAACGCGGTGCCGACGGCTATCTGCTGAAAGACATGGAGCCGGAAGACCTGCTGAAAGCCTTGCATCAGGCGGCGGCCGGGCAAATGGTGCTCAGCGAGGCGCTAACGCCGATCCTGGCCGCCAGCCTGCGGGAAAACCGCCCCAGCGCCGAACGCGATATCCAGCAATTGACGCCGCGTGAGCGCGACATTCTGAAGCTTATCGCCCAGGGGTTGCCCAATAAGCTGATTGCCCGCCGGCTGACCATCACCGAAAGCACCGTCAAGGTACACGTTAAACACCTGCTGAAGAAAATGAAGCTCAAGTCTCGCGTTGAGGCCGCCGTTTGGGTGCTGCAGGGCAAAAACGGCTAATCGCCGTTCAACGGCCCGGTTTGCGCCGGGATGATAGGCGGTGTCAGCGTTTTCACCGGCGGCAGATCGGCCCCTTCGCCAGCGTCCAGCCTCAGCGGCGGCGTCACTTTAAGTTCGATCCAGTTGGACGTCACGCGTTGCTGTTTATCATCCTCCAGCGTGACCGACAGGCGGTAGCTGTTGGCGGCGCCCGGGGCGTCATCCCACTTCGGCACGATCAGGGTCCACCCTCGTGGATCATTGGCGTTGCGCGACGGCGTCAGGCTCAAGGCCTGGGTATCGCCCTGCCAACTGACCTGGGTGATGCCGTTCACCGCTTTGATTTCCAGCGCCAACGGCAGCGTTTCGCCTTCCTGCAGGCTCCAGGGCGGCGTAGCCAGGAACACCTGCAACGTCTTGCGTTGGCGGAACTCCAGCACCGGCACGTTTTTTCGCTCGATGTTGTCATAGCGGCTGCCGCGTAGCGATTTGGCTTGCGCCACGTATTCCGGCGAGATTTGTTTAATCAGCGGCACGCCAAGCCGGTAACTCAGCGCCAGTTCGACCTGCTCCTGGCTTTGCCCGCCTTCGCCGATCTTGTGCAGCGCTTTTACCGTCACCAGCGGAACCGGGGTGTAATTTAGCCCCAGCTGCATGGCGCGCGGGTCATTTTGCTTTTTGCCGCTGCCAAACAGGTCGACGTTTTTCCCCAGATACTGCTCATAACTGAGCGAACCGCCGATCTGGCGGTAAAACGGCAGGTAACCCTGAGTGGTGATGTCGTACCCGCGCGCCGGTCTGCTGAAGAACACGGCATCGTTCGGCTGCTGCGCCAACGCAGACAGCGGATAGTAATAGTTGGCGGAGAAACGCAGGTAGTCCCCCCAGGCCTCGGCGCCAAGGCTGGCGCGGTTGCGCTGGCTGGCGAAATCGCTGTCGAGCACCGTGTTGTAACCCAACAGCCAGTCACCGGCGACCCAACGTTGCCCCAGGCCGAAATTACCCAATGACCCTTCCGTTTGCTGCAGCAAACCGACCTGGCTGTAGGTCAACAGCCCGTCCACGTCGAGCAAGGGGCTGAACAGCTGGCCGCTGCTGCCGGTAAAATCCCCGTGGTCGGAGACCTTCAACGCCATGGTCGCCGTGCCCAACGGCGACAACAGTGCCTGCGCTTGCTGTTGCAGCGCATCGGTTGCCTGCCCCAGAGCATAATTTTGGGCGCGGGTGCGCACCTGCTGGCCGGAAACGTTGTTCAGATCGCGCTCCCCCAGCTGCTTGGCCATGGTCGCCCACTCTTTTTCACGCGCCGCATCGTCCGACGCGCCGCCCAGTTCGGGCAAGCGGTCGGCGTCATGTTGCTGCGATACCGCGTCCGGCGCAGGGGGGGATTCGGCGCGAACGGGCGACGCACCGCTCAGCCATAGGATCGGCGATGCCAGCAGCGCCGCCGGCAGACGATGAAACCAGGGGGTTATCTTGCTTGTCTTGTTGCGTACTGCCTGAATAACGTCTGTCATAACACTCTCGCCGCCCCCATCCGCGGAGCACGGCGAATCAACCTCTTTTGCTGCCGTCATTCCCGGCGGCAGACAACCAAACCTTTACACACTCTAGCACAGGACCGTGCCGCCTTCAGGCGATCCCCGCTTTCAAACGCGCGCCATCCACCCCCTAGGCTAGCGGCTTTACCATGAGAAACAATCGGATAAAACCCAATCACATCAAGTGACGTCGTCACTAATTCCTTTTCCTTAGCCGCGGCGCCCTGCGCAATGCCATGTGCCGGCACGCAACGGGCGGCCAGGAAATGCGCGCCGTTACGCAATTTGAAGGTTCGCCGGGCCAACGGCGTAATGAAATGAACATTTTGCCGGTATTTTGAACGCCAATACCTTTGATGACGGGATCCTGATGTCTGCTTACCTGCACCATGCGCTGTTTAGCGCCGCTTTATGGCCGGCAACGGCCATCGCCGCCTGGTTGGCGGCCAAATTCATACCGCGGCAAGATAGCGCACCGCAGCCATTAGGCTGGCGAAAGATAACGCTGATTGCCGCCTGCGCCGGGCTAACGGCCCTGCCTTTCGAGGTTTCCTGGCAGCAACGGCTCTGGCTGCTGCCGGTAATCACGCTGCTTGTGGCATTGGCGCTGGCCGACTGGCGGCGCCAATGGCTGCCGGACCGCCTGACCCAGCCGCTGTTGTGGAGCGGGCTGCTGTGCAATTTGAACCAGGGATGGGCGCCGCTCCCCGAGGCGGTGATCGGCGCCGCCGCGGGTTATCTGTCACTGTGGTTGCTCAATGCCCTCTACCTGAAAATGCGGCGTCGGGCGGGCATCGGCCAGGGTGATTTTAAACTGCTGGCGGCGCTGGGCGCCTGGGCCGGCTGGAGCGCGCTGCCGCTGCTGGTGAGCATTGCCGCCGCCGCGGGATTAGGCGTTACGCTGGCGCGCTGCCTGCTGGGCAATGCGGCCTGGCGTGCGCCATTGCCCTTTGGCGTTTATCTGGCCGCCGCCGGCTGGCTGGTGCTGTTGCTGAACGCCGGCCCGCCCCCGGTCAACTTTTCAGGGCGTTAATCAGGCGATTAAGCAAGCCCGCGACCTCGGCGGTGGTGGCCGATGCCGGGTTGCCCAGCGGCTGAACCGCCGTGAGTTTGGCCGCCGACAGCATTTCATCACTGCGGATCTCCAGCACGTCGGCCGGCGGCGCGGCCAACGTCGCGCCATTCGGCCGCCAATAGCTGCCGCGCGTGGTCTGCACCTGATAGCTGCCGAAGCCAAAATCCTTGTCAACGCGATAATAAATTTCGCAGCTGAGCGGCCCGGTACGGCGCAAACTGAATGCGCCTTGCGCGCTGTGGCTGCCCTTGTTGGCGACGAAGGCGGTCGCCTGCGAAGACAAATCAAAGGTGATGTACAAATCGCAAGCCAACACCCGGGTGCTGACGCCCTGCTGGAGAGTAATGCGCGTGGTCGGTTGACGATCCGGTGCTGTCAGGGTGCCAAGAAAAGTCCACGACGCTTGCTTGGAGATATTGCGCGGCAAATGATGGCTGGTGGCGCTGGGCGCAATGCCCCGCGCGCCCTCGCTGTCCATCACCTCGACGCCGCTCAGGAAAGAGGTGACATCCACGCTGCTCTTGCCGGTTACCGGTACGCCGCCGTTGTAAAGGTTGCTGAACGTGACTTCGGTATTGTTGCTGCAGGCGGCAATTGCCGCCGGAAATGCCGCTGCGCCGCCGGTGTAAAGATTCAGTTGGCCAATGTCCCAACGCGATTCGTTGATAAAACGGCAAAGCACGGCTCCACTGTCAACGTTGTGCGCATCCTGAATATTGATGTTGCCGATCGAACCCTGAGCAAAATTGGTGGCAAGCACGCTGACGTTGGCGCCGCGCTTCACGTTGCGGTTCTCGCAGCCCAATGACGCGATCGTGCCGTTAAAATCGGCAAAGCAGTAGATATCGCCAGCGCAATCATCCGCCGCCAGCGAGCCCAGCGTGGAATAAAAGCCGGAAATCATATAGGCCTTGCCCTTGGCGCGGTTGGCAAACAGGCCATCGATAAAGTTGGTGGTGCCGGATTTATCCATCCACAACACCCCGTCCCCCGGGCGGCTGATATTGGCTTCCATTTGCACGTTCACCAGCCAGTTGATGAACATGTCGCCCGAAACAAACAGGGAATACCCACCGACGTTGGTATAGATATCGCGAATATCGAACTTGGTCATGTTGCGGCCGCTGAACCACACGCCGTGGCTGTCGGTGGCGGAGCTGTCATCCTTTAGCGTCAGGCCGTGCAGCGTGAGGTTGGCGAAGCCTTTCACCACAATAACCGCTTTTTTGGTTTCGCCCTGATCGTTGGTGTAGCTGCTGTCCGCCGTTTTGACGATCTTGGTCGCCCGGCCCAGCCCAACGACCCGCAGGCCAACGCCGGCGTAGATATCCGTGGTGGTCTGGATCAGCACATGCCCGGCCACCGTATAGACCCGTTTGCCGAGCGACAGGGTGCCGCCGGCCTGCAGCGCCGCCGCGGCGGCCTTATTGATCGCCGGCGCCCAGTCGGCGCCGTCGCTGTCCTGGTAGTATTGTTCCGGCGTGACTACTTCACCCGTGGCCATCGCCGCCGCCGAGCGCGCGGTTGGGTAGCTTCCATTGTTCGTCATATCTTTCTCCTTATTCGCCGCGTTCAATGCCGTCATGACGCTGAAAATACCGACGTTCATCAAGAAAGTTATGAAATTTCATCTTATTTCACTCTGGCACAACGTTAACAATCGCCCCACTGTTATAGCCAACTCTTTAGCCGGGTGTAATGGCGGTGGCGGGCAAGCATCGCTATGCTTTGCCTGTTACGTCTCGGGAGACTTCACTATGGTTCGTGGTTTATCGACTTTGGCCTTGAGCGGCGCGCTTTGCCTGGCGCTGCCGGGTGCCGCGCAGGCCGCCGGCGTGTTTACCCTCAGCTCGCCGGCGTTTCAGGACGGCGGGCTGTTGGCGCAAAAATATGCCGGCGCCACGCCGGGCAACGCCAGCTGCACCGGGGAAAATGTTTCACCGCCGCTGAGCTGGGCCAACCCGCCTTTGGGCACCAAGAGCTTCGCGCTGCTGTTGTCCGACCCGGAAGGCCGTGGCGGCCTCGGCGTCAGCCACCTGGTCGCCTATGGTATCCCAGCCTCTGCCGGCGCTTTTGCCGCAGGCGAACTTACCCAGGGCAAGGGCTTTGTCGGCGGTAAAAATTCACCGGGCACCCAGGTCTATCACGGCCCTTGCCCACCGGCCGGCTCGGGCTTTCACCACTACACTTTCGTGCTGATCGCCACCGATCTGCCGCCCGATGCGCTGAAAGCGGGACTGACCCGAGAGCAGCTGCTGGCGGCGCTGCAGGACCACGCCAAGGGCGCAGCCGGCATTATTGGCCGTTTCGGGCAATAAAAACGCGTCCAATCAGCACACTCCACCGCTGCGGCAAACATGCTGAAAGGACGCCTTTTCTCCCCATCGTTGCTCGGCCTGCCTGCGGATGGTGCGTATCTCGCACCCGAAAGAGGCAGGATGCGCTTTTTCCGCTGCTGCAGGCGCCGCAGCAGTACCCTGCAAAAGCCGTGCCGAGCCTTATTTACTCACTTTGTCCAGATACAGCATGCTGTTGGCGATATCCACGTGGGCATCCTTGACCTCGTCGCGCAGCGCCACCAGCGTTTGCCCCTGCAGCGCCACCACATAGGGCGAGCTGGCCTGCAGTTCACGCTGCAGCACGCCATAGTGCGCGCTGCGTTTGGCGCCGTCGCCCTCCGCCGCCGCCGCGCGGGTTTCTGCACTGATTGCCGGAATGCTCCATTGGGTGCGCCAGGCCAGGGTTTTCGGCCCGTCAGGCACGTTGTAAGCGAAGGCACTGGCGTTGGTGTTGGGATCCAGATAATCGGCGCCCCAATAGGTGAATATCGCCTGGAAATCCCGGCCGCGCATTTTGCCCCACAGGTCGCTTTCCACCACCGGGTGAATATCCAACTGCAGCCCGGCTTTGGCGAAACTGGCCTGCAGCGCCTGCGCGATATCGGTATACGGCGGCTGGTTGATGACGATCAGATCGATACGCGTGCCTTCGGCAATGCCGGCGTCATGCAGGATCTGCCTGGCCTTGGCCACATCAAGCTTAAAGGGTTGGTCGGCGATGGCGCCGTCCAGCCCTTGCGGCAGAAACGCCTGGTGCACCCGGTATTGCCCCTTCAACAGCCGATCGGCGATCGTCTGATAGTCCACCAGCCAACGCGCCGCCTGCCATAGCGCCGGTTTGCCCAACGCCGCGTTCTGCTGGCTGCCGGTATTGAAGCCGAGATAATACACCTTGGGCGAGTCCTGCTGTTCTATGCGCACGCCCTGCTCCTTGCGCAGCGATTCGAACTGATCGGCGCCCAGATCGTAGGCCACGTCGGCATCGCCCCTGAGCAGCAACAGCCTGCGGGTGCCGGCGTCGTTGACGTTCTTCAGCAACACCGTTTTCAGCTTCGCCTGCGGCTGGGCACGATCGTTGCGGCTGAGCAGCAGCGCTTCATGCGGCACATAGTTGCTCACGCTATAGGGGCCGCTGCCGGCAGAATGGTTGCGCAGCCAGCCGTTGCCGTAGTCGCCTTGCCGCGCCTGGGCGTTCAGCAGTTTTTCATCGACGATGGACGCCACCGGCGCAGTCAGCAAACGCAGCGCCAGTTCACTGCCGATATTGGCCGGCCAGCTTAGCTGCAGTTGGTTGTCCCCCTGTTTTTTCAGTTGGCTTTCCACGTTGTCCGGCGTCCAGCCAAATTCGCCCAGAATGAATGACGGCGCCTTATTCAGCTTCACCGCCCGCACCAGCGAGAAAATGACGTCTTCGGGGCGCAGCGGGTTGCCGGAGGCAAAACGCTGGTTATCCTTCAGGGTAAAAATCAGGCTGTGGCCGTCGGCTCCCGCCTGCCAACTGCCGGCCGCATCCGGCGCCAACTTTTGCGGCGTAGCGCGATCCGGCGCCACCAGGCGCTGGTACAGGTTAACCAGATTGGCCGAACTGACGGTTTCGAAGCTTTCAGCCGGATCGAGGCTGATAATACCTTCCAACGAACTGACCACCACCAGCGTATCCTTTGGCGTAGCCGCCTGGGCGCCGAGACTCGTCGCCAACAGGCTACACAGCAGGGTTGGGATTAGCCTTTTCATCAATGCACTCTCCAGAATCACGCGGTTGCGCTATTTTTCGAGTGTATGAGGCGAGCGGGAACAGAAGAACCACTATAAATTGCTTTATTTATTACGCAGATGAATATACCCGCCGCAGAACGCGGCGGGTGAAACAGGTTCAGCTCAGAATGCGGCCATGCGCCATCGCCACCGAACGATCGCACATATGGTCGATCACGTCCGCGTCGTGGCTGACCAGGATCATGGTCAGATCGCCCGCCTGCTTCAGTTCGTTGAGCAGATTGAGGATCTCCGCCTGCACCGACATATCCAGCGCCGAGGTCGGCTCGTCCAACAGCAGCAGCTTCGGCTTCAGCAACAAGGCGCGCACAATCGCCACGCGCTGGCGCTGGCCGCCGGACAGCTGATGCGGGTAACGGTCCAGCAGGCGCGGATCCAGGCCGACCTGGCGGAACCCAGCGCTGATTTTACGCTCGATGTCGCGTTCCTTCAGCAGCTTCAACGGCTCCGCCAACGTGCGCAGCAGGCGGTGTTTGGGATGCAGCGAGGCGTAGGGGTCCTGAAACACCATCTGCACCTCGCGCCGCAGTTCGCCGGTGAACGGCCGCCCCGGTTGCAGTTGCCGCCCCAGCAGCTCAAACCCGCCCTGCCAGCTGCCGTTCAGCCCGGCCAGTACCCACAGCAGCGATGACTTGCCGCAGCCTGACGGCCCGACCAGCCCGAAACATTCGCCCTGTTCGATATGCAGGCTAACGTCGTGCACCACGGTGCGCAGTTCGTAGCCCTGGCGGTGGCTGACGCTCAGGTTCTCCAGCGCAATGACGCTCATTTCAAGGCCTCCAGCAGCGCGCGGTCCAATACCGGCAGCGGCTTGCCGCGGGTCTCTCGGCTCGGCCGGCACGACCACAGGGTGCGGGTATAAGGGTGGGTCGCCTGCGCCAGTTGGCCCGCCGGCAGCTGATCCAGCAGCTCGCCCTTGTACATCACCAGCACCCGTTCGCAGTGATGCGCCACCTGCTGCAAATCGTGGCTGATCAGGATCAGCCCCATATTGCGCTGCTCAACCAAATTTTGAATCAGCTGCAACACCTGATCGCGCATCTGGTGGTCCAGCGCCGAGGTCGGTTCATCGGCAATCAGCAGCTGCGGATCGTTAATCAGCGCGATCGCCAGCATCACCCGCTGGCCCATGCCGCCGGACAGCTGATGCGGATAGCGCTTGCTCAGCGCCGCCGGATCCGGCAGCCCCACCGCCGCCAGCATGTCCAGCACCTTCTCGCGCCGTTCGGCGCGGCTCAGCCGCGTATGCAGCACCAACGGCTCCTCGACCTGGCGGCCAATCGGCTGATTGGGGTTGAGCGCGTGCTTGGGATCCTGCATCACCATCGCCACGTCGCCACCGCGCAACCGGCTCCACTGGCGTTCGTTCAGCCGCGCCAGATCGGCGTCACCCAGCGTCAAACGCCGCGCCTGCAGCTGCAGCGGCGGCGGCAACAGCCCCATCAACGCCCTGGCCGTCAGCGACTTGCCGGAACCGGACTCGCCGACCAGCGCCAGCCGTTCCTGCCCCATGCTGAAGGAGATGTTTTTCACCAGCGCCACCGGCTGCGGCGCCGGTAGCCGTATTGAGAGTTGTTCAACGGTCAACAGCCGGTTTTCAATGCCCATGACGAGGATCCATTTTATCGCGCAGGCCATCGCCCAGCAGGTTAAAGGCCAGGCTGGCGAACAAGATCGCCCCACCCGGTGCGGCGGCGACCCACCACTGGTCGAAAATCACTTTGCTGCCTTCGGCCACCATCGAGCCCCATTCGGCGGTTGGCGGCGGTACGCCCATGCCGAGAAAACCCAGCCCCGCAGCGGACAGGATGATGCCGCCCAGGCTTAATGCCGCGCGCACCACAGCGCTCGGCAAGCACAGCGGCAGGATATGGCCAACCATCAGCCGCAGACCGCCGATGCCCTGCATGCGCGCCGCCGCCAGATAATCGCTGCGGCGCAGCGCCAGGGTTTCCGCCCGCGACTGGCGGGCGAAGGCCGGCCAACTGGTCAGGGCCAACGCCAACGCGCCGTTCATTAGGCCGGGGCCAAGCACCGCGACAAACGCCAGCGCAATCACCAGGCTCGGCAGCGACAAGAAGATATCGGTCAGGCGCATCAGGACTCGCTCCACCCAGCCGCCCAGATAGCCGGCGCTGATGCCTACCAGCAGACCGATGGGAATGGTCAGCAGCAAAATCAACGACACCAGAATCAGCGTCGGCCGCGCGCCATAAATCACCCGCGACAGCAAATCGCGGCCGAAGCCGTCGGTGCCCAGCCAGTGTTCGGCGGAAGGCGGCAGCAGGCGCAGCTCAATATGCTGCAGGTTGGGATCGAAAGGCGCCAGCCAGGGGGCCAGCAGCGCGGAGAGGATCAGGATGGCCACCAGCGCCGCGCCCAGCGTCAGCGTGGTCAAACGGCCGCCGACGCTCGGTTCGCTCTGGGGTTCATGCTCGGAAAGATATTGGCTCATCGGGTTCGCGGGTCCACTAAATAGGTCAGGGCATCGGCCAGCGCGTTAAGCAGCACGAAACAGCTGCCGATCAACAAGGTCGCGCCAAGAATAGCCGGCGTATCGGCGGCAAACAGTGCCGAAGTCAGATAGCGCCCAACGCCCGGCCAGGCGAACACCGTTTCGGTCAATACGGCGCCCTCCAGCAGGCTGGCATAGGAAAGCGACAGCACGGTGATCAGCGTGCCGAGCACGTTGGGAAACACGTGGCGCAGCAGAATGCGCAGGCGGCCCGCCCCCTTGGAGCGCGCCAGCGTCACGTACTCCTTGTTGCACTCCTCCAACATCGCCGCACGCAGCAGCCGGGTGATGCCCGCCATCGACAACAGCGCCAGCGCCACCACCGGCAGCCACAGATGGCTGATGGCGTTGTAGAACATGTCGCGATCGCCGGACAGCCAGCTGTCGATCAGCACAAAACCGCTGCGCGGTTCGATGCTGTACAAATAAATATCGTCCAACCGCCCCGGCCCCGCCGACCAGTGCAGCGTGGCGTAAAACAGCAGCAGCCCCAGCAGGCTGAGCCAGAAGATCGGCACCGAATAGCCGATCAACGACAGCAGCCGCGCCGCGTTGTCCAGCCAGCTGCCCGGCTTGAGCACCGCCAGAAACGCCAGCGTAATGCCGCCGAAGGCGCCGAGAATAATCGCGCAGGTCGCCAGCTCGACCGTCGCCGGGAAGGTGCGCAGCAGATCGCTCAGCACCGGCTGGGCGGTAATGCGCGAAATGCCCATATCGCCGTGCGCCAGATGCACCAGATAGCGCCAGAACTGCACCGGCAGCGGCTGATCCAGCCCCAAATCGTGGCGCACCTGAGCATAGGTGGCTTCGCTGGCGTGATCGCCGGCCACCTGCAGCGCCGGATCTATAGGTGCCAGATGCGAGAGCATAAAGGTGAACAGCAGCAGGCCCAGCAACGTCAATGCCAGCGAAAGCGCGCCGCCGAACAGCCTGCCGCCCCAACGCCGGGCTACCCCGGCGAAGGATGAAGACGCGAAGGCCATTACTTGCTGACCTTGCTGTAGAACACCATGTCCGGGTTAATGCCCTGCTCATAGCCTTTGAGGTTATCGCGCACCGCAATCAGGCTGCGCGCCTGCAGGCCGATGACAAACGGCGAGCTGCGCTGCACCTCTTTCTGCAACTGCAGATAGTCCGCCGCCCGCTTGGCCGGATCGTTTTCGGCGGTGGCGGCCAGCGTCAGCTTGCTCAGCGCCGGGATTTGCCAGTTGGCGCGCCAGGCCAGCGTTTTGCTGCCGTCTTCAGGGTTATAGGCAAAGGCCGCGGCGTTGGTGTTGGGATCGAAGTAGTCCGGCCCCCAGGAGGTCAGAGTGGCGTCGTAGTTGAGGGTCTTGACCTTGGTCGACACCTGCGAACTGATGCCCGGCACCAGCTCCACCTTCACCCCGCCCTGGGCGAAACTGGCCTGCAGCGCCTGGGCGATGTCCAGATACGGCGGCTGGTTGTTTACGTCCAGCCGGAAGCTGACGTTGCTCAACCCGGCCTTGGCCAGGATCTGTTTGGCTTTCTGCGGATTGAAGCTGTAAGGCTGGTCTTTCAGCGCGCCGAGATACCCCTCCGGCAGAAATGCCTGATGGCTCTGGAATTGACCTTTCAGCAGATCGTCGGCGATGCCCTGGTAATCGAACAGCCAACGCGCCGCCTCCCAGAACGCCGGGTTGCCGAGCGCCGGCGAAGCTTTGGCGTTGAACTGCAGGTAATACAGCGAGGCGTACGGGATAGCCAGCGGTTTCACCCCCGGCTTGCCTTTCAGCGCCGCCATCTGATCGGCCCCCAGATTGCGCGCGATGTCGGCGTCACCCTGCTCGATCAGCAGACGGCGCGCGGCCGGATCCGGCACGTTCTTGATCAAAATGGTTTTCAGCGCCGGCGCCCCTTCCGGCGAACCTGGGTTGGCCTCCAGCACCACCGCTTCATGCGGGACATAGGTGCGGATCTTGTAGGGGCCGCTGCCGGCGGAGTGGCTGTTCAGCCACTGGTGACCGAAGTCGTCCCCCTGCTGGTGCGCCAGCGCTTCTTTGGCGTCGACAATCGACGACACCGGCGCCGACAGCAGGCTGAGAACGAAGGCCGGGCTGACGTTCTCGCTCCAGCTCACCTTCACCTGATGGTCGTCTACCTTGGTCAGGAACTGGTCGACGTTTTTAGCGTTCCATCCCAACTGCGTGAGGATAAACGACGGCTCCAGGTTCAGCTTCACCACTCGCGACAGCGAGAAAATCACGTCTTCCGGCCGCAGCGGATTGCCGCTGGCGAACCTGGCGTCCGGCCGCAGGCTGAAGGTCAGGCTGCGGTTGTCGCTGCCGGCCTGCCAGCTGGCGGCCAACGTCGGCTTGAGGTCGATCGGGTTTTGCGGATCCGACTGAATCAGGCGTTGATACAGGCTGTTAAACGACTGCACCGTGGTGAGCTCAAACCCCTGCGCCGGGTCAAAGCTGACCACGTCATCGATAGATTGGGCAATCACCAGGGTGTTGGCCGGCGTAGCCGCCTGCGCGTTAAGGCTGGCCGCCAGGGTTAAAAACAGCAACGAAGGGACGAACGCTTTCATCAGAAACTCTCCAAGCGGATGGAATTTATAGTATTTTCGCGAGTGTATGTGAGTGCGATCGGCAGGCGAAGGTACTTAAATAACTATAGATATTCTTTTTGCGTATATGGATGGGATTTTGATTATTAGCTGCACATGAGGAGGGGCGAACGGCAGGCAAACCCTGCCGTGCGGAAGCTAGATTTGGTAGTCGATCACCGCATCCAATTGGGAAGAGAATACCTTATCCTTGATTTCGGTCAGCGACAGCGTTGGGTTGCACAGCTGGATAAACCGCCAGGCATAGTTACGCTGTAACTGGCTGCGTTTCAGCCCCAGCCACACGGTGTTGGGTTCGAACAGATGCTCGGCATTGAGGCTGACCAGCCCGCGATCGCGATCCTTCTCGTAGGACATATCGGCCAAAACGCCGACCCCCAGCCCCAGCTCAACGTAGGTTTTAATCACGTCGGAATCCTGCGCGCTGAGCGCGATGTCCGGCGTCAGCCCGGCGGCCTTGAAGGCGGCGTCCAGCTTCGAACGCCCGGTAATACCCTGCCGATAGGTGATCAGCGGCAGCGTGCTGAGCATTTCCAGCGTTACCTGCGGCTGGCGCGTCAGCTCGTGCCCTTCCGGCACCAGGATGGTGTGATGCCAGCGGTAGTAAGGAAACGCCGCCAGCGATTCGTCGCTCATCAGTCTTTCGCTGGCGATGCCGATATCCGCTTCGCCGGAAGCGAGCATGGAGACGATTTCCTCCGGGCTGCCCTGGTTCAGCACCACCCGCACCCGCGGATACAGCGCGCGGAACTCCTTGATCACCCCCGGCAGGCTGTAGCGCGCCTGCGTATGGGTGGTGGCGATATGCAGCTGGCCCGAGTCATTGCTGCTGAACACGTCCGCCAGGCGACGGATGTTATTAGCGTCGTTAAGAATGCGCTCCGCCACCACCAGCAGTTCTTTACCGGGTTCAGTCATGCCCAATAGCCGTTTGCCGCGACGGATAAATATCTCGATGCCCAGCTCTTCTTCCAGCTCGCGAATATGCCGGCTGACGCCCGACTGCGAAGTAAATAAGGTGTTGGCAACCTCGGTGAGGTTGTAGTTGCAGCGCGCCGATTCTCGAATAATTTTTAATTGTTGAAAGTTCATCCCCGTCCCCTTTCTGCCACTCATTGTTAGCAACATTGATACGGAGTCAAAGCGGTCGGAACAAATAAGAAATAACCTTTACTTATGCATTTTAGTGCTAAGCGAATTTTCCACCTGGGTGAATTAACTGTTTACCCGACTGATAATTACCCAATGGCTTTAAAATTAGCGAGATATATATCCACTATAAAAATAAGGTTTAAATACTGATACAGAATTAAGTTATTAAATATAGGCATTAGATATATAAACGAAACAGGCCCAGCATGCTGGGCCTGTTGAGCGTCTGTTGGCAGCGGGCGTTCAGGCGGTCGCTTCACCGCCAATCGGCCCAGCGGTGTTTTGCTGCAGCCATTGCCGCACGTAATTGACCAAATCGCCAATGCAGTCGTCCTGCATGCCGTGGTGCTTCAGCTCGTCGTCCAACGCGAACAGGTATTGGGCGTTGGTGCCCAACGGGCCGCTGGCGCTGGCGATCAGCGGCGCGATCACCTGGTGGCTGGTATCCTCTTCAAACAGCGGGTGCTGCGGGTTCATTACGAACACCAGCGCGCTAACCACCTCGCCGTCGTCCAGCTGCAGGTCGCACCAGGTCGGCAGATAACAGCCGGTCACCATCTCACGCTTCCACAACAGCTCCAGCTCTTCACGCAGCTTGTCTTCCGGCAGACGAAACGCCAATCCGGTTGTCTGGCCCCCCTCCTTCAGCGCCAACATGCGCCCCGGCTGGCGCAATGTGCCGCGCCCGGCGGTCAGGCGCATGCAGAACGCCCGGTGCCACCCTTGCAGCGTGGCGGGCCGCACTTCTTCAGATTCAAATACCGGATTCCACATCAGCGAGCCGTAGCCGAAGATCCACACCGGGCTGTTGCCCGGACGGCGCGATAATGTGCAATCCAACGAGGCGGAACGCTGCTCTGGCGTCAGTAACAGCGACTCCTCAATGGCGCCGAATGCCGTTTTGCAGTCTGCTTTTTGCAGAAAATCTCGCGTTAACACCTTTACATCCTCCCGGGAATACGATTTCTCATGTTCCCTGCCACTACCTGAGCCTTTGCAATTTTATTTATTGGTACAGAATTTTATTAATTCAATAGCCATTCCTAATAAGAAAGACATTATTCTTTTCTCGATGCGCAATCAAGTTTCAAACGGGCTTTAAAGTGAAAAAGTATTTGTACTGAGCAGCAATAATATTAATTGCTGTGGCGGGTAGGCATTTTTAACCGGCGCATGAGCGCGCCGGGGGAAGAAAAACTACTTTTTGTGCCAGCGATCGTCGTCGCCTTTGCGATAGCTGTGCTTGACCGCCGCCCAGGCGACTTTGTGCGCCGTTTCTTCACGGCTGGCGTCATCGCGCCGCTCGTCCGGATCCGCATACTCTTGCCAGGCGCTGTTAAAGGCTTCCTTATAGATTTCCTGTGCGTGTTCCGGCAGCACGTTTTTCACATTGTCCGGCAAGGCGCTTTTGCTGTTGTACGGCATCACTTTCCTCCCGTTGATGTTGAGTGAACCTTAAGTTTAGGCGATGTCGCCTCCGGCCTCAATTAGCAAACGATTCTCATTATCAAACGACATGCTATACTCGCGGCAAACGAACATAAGGAGATCCCCGTGACTACCGAAGCCCCTCGCTCACGCGCCCCCTACCTGATTGCCGTCAGCGCCATTCAAGACATTACGCCGCACCTGCGCCGCATTACCTTTACTGCGCCCGACCTGCGCTATTACCCGGCCAACGCCGCCGCCGCGCATATCAAAGTGTTTTTACCGCAGGCAGGCCAGGAGCGGCCAGACCTGCCGACTCTGACCGAGAACGGCCCGCGCTGGGCCGCCGATGCGGTGCGCCCGATCGTGCGCACCTACTCTATCCGCGCCGTGCGTCCGGAACAGGAAGAAGTCGACATCGAATTCGCCCTGCACGACCACAGCGGCCCGGCGGTCAATTTTGCCCGCAACGCCAAGGCCGGCGACAAAATCGGCATCAGCAATCCCGGCGGCCCCAAACCGATGCTGCCTGAGGCGAAGTTCTACTGCCTGGCCGGTGACCCCTCTTCGCTGCCGGCGGTGGCCGCCCTGCTGGAAGGCCTGCCGGCAAACAGCGAAGGCCACGCCTTTGTTCGCGTTGACAGCTCCGCTGACGTTATCGATCTGAAAAAACCCGCTGGCTTCGCGCTGAGCTGGATCATCGGCGGCACGGAGAAAACCGACGAACTGATCGCCCGGTTCCGCGCGCAGGCCCTGCCGCAGGCGGAAACGCATTTCTGGCTGGCGGGTGAAGATCGCCTGGTGGTGGAACTGCGCCGCTACCTGCGCCGCGAACGCCAATGCGACCGTAATCATCTTTATGCGGTGCCTTACTGGCGTGAAGGGCTAAATGAAGAGGGTTATCACAATACGCGTCATGAAATCATGGACAACATTGACGGCTAAAGATAATTTTTCCCTGATTAACCATATAATAAGCAATTAAACACAGGTTTTTGCAGCATTAATGCCAAAAAATCCTTTTATTGCGTAAAAGTAAGTAAATAAAACCGCATCCCCTGCGGGTTTTTTGTTACCCTGATCACATAAAGCAGGCAATTGCTTTCTCAGTAAAAAACAACATCACATCAAGGCTGCGGGTGTATCCTATTATAAAATACTACTGGATACGCAGAGTTGCCGTTGCCCGGCAGCCGGCGATGACGGGACCACGCTGTTTGAGAAGGAGTAACCACAACCATGAAGTCGCAACATGATCCTGGCCGATCCAAATCCCGCCACACTGAATACTCCCTGATTTTTCCCATTGCCGCACTGGTCGTGCTGAATCTATGGGGCAACACCAGTAACTTTCCGCTGATCGTAGGCATTAATATCATCGCGCTGGTGGGTATTCTCAGCAGCGCCTTCAGCGTAGTGCGTCATGCCGACGTGCTGGCGCACCGCCTGGGCGAACCCTACGGCTCGCTGATCCTCAGCCTGTCGGTGGTTATCCTCGAGGTCAGCCTGATCTCGGCGCTGATGGCCACCGGCGACGCCGCTCCGGCCTTGATGCGCGATACGCTGTATTCCATCATCATGATCGTCAGCGCCGGCCTGGTGGGCGTTGCCCTGCTGCTCGGCGGCCGCAAGTTCGCCACCCAGTACGTCAATCTGGGCGGCATCAAGCAATACCTGATGGCGATCTTCCCGCTGGCGGTGATAGTGCTGGTGTTCCCGAGCGCCTTGCCGGGCGGCAACTTCAGCACCGGGCAGGCGCTGCTGGTCGCGTTGATCTCCGCCGCGATGTACGGCGTGTTCCTGGTGATCCAGACCAAAACCCACCAGAGCCTGTTCGTGTACGAACATGAAGACGACGACGGCGACCCGCACCATGGCAAACCTTCTTCGCACAGCAGCGCCTGGCATGCCGCTTGGCTGGTCGTGCATCTGATCGCCGTTATCGCGGTGACCAAGTTCAACGCCAACCCGCTGGAAGGCCTGCTGACCAAGGTTAACGCCCCCGCGCAGTTCACCGGTTTCCTGGTCGCCTTGCTGATCCTGTCGCCGGAAGGTTTGGGCGCGCTGCGCGCGGTATTGAACAATCAGGTGCAACGCGCCATGAACCTGTTCTTCGGTTCGGTACTGGCGACTATCTCCCTGACGGTACCGGCGGTCACCATCATTGCCACCCTGACCGGCCAAACGCTGATTTTCGGCCTGCAGACGCCGCATATCGTGGTAATGTTGACGGTGCTGCTGCTGTGCCAGCTGTCGTTCTCCACCGGGCGCACCAACGTGCTGAACGGCACCGCCCATCTGGCGCTGTTCGCCGCCTATATGATGACGATTTTCAGCTGATCAAAAAGGGGCGCCTTGTATGCGTAATGCCGGTCAGTTAGCGTTTTTCTGCGGGCGTTGGTGAAGTTTTCGGTCGATGAATATGAAGATGTACCATGAAGCTCACGCGCCTCGACCGAGCAAGGGGCCGTAGGCGCAGCCCCTTGCAACCCGCGCCCTTGCCCAATCAGACGGTTGGCTGCGCCAACTTCCCTCCCTCCGTCCCGTCGCATCACGGCCGGCTACGACAGGCGTCCCTGCCTGTCTCGCCTGAAACCGCCGTCCC